>Ga0163111_10001204_pt1 | contig 15831 bp, 15 predicted proteins | sample CRUFie1St18metaG_FD_109645 | JGI IMG/M metagenome (GOLD analysis project Ga0163111, IMG submission 109645) | Marine microbial communities from the Costa Rica Dome - CRUD Field 142mm St18 metaG | ecosystem: Environmental > Aquatic > Marine > Oceanic > Photic zone | place: Costa Rica: the Eastern...
ATCCGCAGCATCCGCATCCGCAGCATCCTCACCAACAACTTTTGCAACGAGTGCATCTTCTTCTGCATCTTCAACCACAATGTCATCCGCAATGTCATCCACATCTTCTGCTAATTCATATTTTTTTAAAAAACTGGTATTAATATTTGCATAAAATAGGGGATTTCCTAATTTTTCGAGATCAATATCACCATCCTCATCGCGTATATCATCGACAATAGTGCTTGCAATTTCGTATAAACCTATTCTAGATTGAACAATATTGTTATTTATAATATATATCGGCAATATCACGATTTTATTTTTTTCCAAATAAGTATACTTTTCATTGCCTATAGCTATCTCTACTATAATATCTTTTATGGAAACTTCATAAATATTAGTATATAAATTTTTATCATCTGGATCTAATGTGGTTATTTCTGGATATATAATTGTGGGGTCCAAGCGTGAGTTTACCATTTATTATTTATATACTAATAATATTTAAATTATCCTTATTTAAAAATAATAATGTATTGAATTATAATGTATCTTGAACATATGATTACTAAACATAAATCTCTTTATATGCTAGGAAGAAAAATTCTAAAAAGTACTGATATTAGAAATAATTTTTATAATATTCCCCCAAAAATTTATACAAAATATGAAGACCGACAATGTTATTTGGTTAATAATTACATAGAAGAAATAAACAATGTAAATAAATATTGGGATGAACATAAAAATTATATGAATTTATATTTACTTAGAGATTATGGCTCAAATAAAATAAACTTCGAAAAAAAGTGATTGTCTTTTAATTCTTTGATATTTTCCCATAATCGTTTTCGGGTATTAACCGCCTCTTGATGATCTTCATCTAATTCAAATAACACGATACTTTGTACAATTTCATCTTTCGTCATCTTTTTTTTTGGTAATCCATAATAATCAATGATTTTAGTTAAACTTTTTATGGTGTTGTTTTCAAAATAATCAAAATATAAAACCATATATGTTTGTGAATGTTCGGTATGTGCACATGGAGATGGTGCAGATGGTACAGAGTTATATATTTCTAATAATGTATCTTCTTTAACGTTAGTTTCATCCGCAATTTCAGTAATATGATACGTTAATGTCATTGTTAATAATATTAACAGCCTTTTAATATTATTTATATTTATGTTAGTGTCCAATAATATCTAAGATATCCATGTGTTTAAAAATACATTTATTTGATATACTTAATTTATCATTTCTTTTAAGTTCTGTTATATTTTTAACATTGGAACATATCAGCTTCCATTTCATACAATCACTAGAATTACAATAATCGACACATTTTGTCAACATGATATATAATAATTCGGATAGCTCATTAATTATGTCAGCTTTGTCTTTTTCATCTAATAGTTGACATATATAATTTTGTAAACTAATCATAATATCTAATATGTAATCTTTCTCAATCATGTTTTCTAACATTAAATTAACGTAAAATAAACCCAACGCTCTTCGCTTTTCATTTTTTTTATTGTTTTCACAAAATTTATCATAATCTTTGTTGGGGTCATAATATTCTATTGCATGAAACACATCGCTAAATTCTTGCAAATTTTTTTTGAAAATAATATTTAAAAATGTAAAGTTCGACAACAATTTAACATATAATTTTGCATAAATATGAGAATAAAATGATGAGCTACTCGCAATTATAAATATAGCTTCACCTATCTTATTCATATCATCATCACTGATCACCTCGTCCGATATTTCATTTTTTATAATATTTTTATTATGACATATAACTTCGATCTCATTTATTATTTTTTCACACAAGATATCGTATGTTTTTTCTGTCATTTTATTTAAATGTTTTCGGATAATATCAATAGAAGCATCGATACCCACCTTTTTTATAAATTCCGTTTTTTTAAAATTTCGTATAGCCTCCCAGTCTTCTTCGGTATTAACACGTTGTTTTTTTGGAAATTGTGGCGTCCGAATATACTCGGGATCTCCAACCTCATCGGATAAATCTTGTATTTTTTTTAAGGTTTCTTTATCAAAGGAAAATTGGAAGCCATCCGCTATAATATCTTTTACATTTTCATCCGTATATTGTAATATCATTTGGTATTAATATTATTATATATAAGTTTATATCTATTTATTATAATATAATAATATATAAGCAACTTAAAAATAATTCCGAAAGTTATACTATGTCTATAGCACAAAGCATAGAAAATGAAACAGAGAATACCAGTAATGTCATTGAATCTTGGGAAGATTTAAATGCCCGTGCTGACTTATTGCGAGGTATATACGCGTATGGTTTTGAAAAACCGAGTCCGATACAACGAAAAGCTATTATTCCCTTATTTAACAAGAAAGATTTGATAGCGCAAGCTCAATCGGGTACCGGTAAAACAGGTTGTTTTACTATTGGTGTTTTACAAAGGATTGATACCAGGATACACAAACCACAGGCATTAGTAATGGCACCAACCCGTGAGTTGGCGCAGCAAACCAAAGTTGTTTTTGATTCAATTGGGAAATTATATAAAAACTTAAACACGCAATTGTTAATAGGTGGAACCTCAACCGAAGAAGATGCAAATAAACTAGTTAACGAACCACCGCATATTGTGGTGGGGTGTCCAGGACGTGTTCATGATATGATGCGGCGGAAAAAATTTAAAACTGATGATTTGGCAATGATCGTATTGGATGAAGCGGATGAAATGTTGTCGCAGGGTTTCAAAGAACAGGTATATAATATTTTTCAATTTTTACAAAAAGATATACAAGTAGCCCTATTTAGCGCAACTCTACCAAGTAGTTTAAATTCATTAACGGATAAGTTTATGCGGGATCCAGTCAGGGTATTGGTTAAAAGTGAACAATTAACACTAGAAGGAATATCTCAACATTTTATTGCACTCGAGAACGATGATCAAAAATATGATACTTTAAAAGATTTATATGGTATTTTTTCGTTAAGTCAATGTATTATTTATTGTAATAGTGTGAAACGGGTGCAAGATTTGTATGATGCAATGTTGGAAGATAATTTTCCGGTTTGTCAATTACATAGTTCAATGACGAAAGAAGAACGTGAAAAAAGTTTTCACGAATTTTCATCGGGAAATATGCGTGTCATGATATCCTCTAATGTTACGGCACGGGGCATAGATATACAACAAGTTAGTACTGTTATAAACTTTGATATTCCAAAATGTGTTCATACCTATTTGCATCGTATTGGGAGAAGTGGTCGGTGGGGAAGGAAAGGTATTGGTATAAATTTTGTTACGCGGCGTGATACTAAAAATATGCGAGATATCGAACAGCATTACAATACACAAATAACAGAGTTACCCGCCAATTTTAAGGCATAAAACAATACTAATAGTTTTACTTTTCGTTATAATATATGTTTCTATTTCTATTTCTATAATAGAAATGAAAGCATTTGATTTACCCATAACTTTTTTAAAAAATAAAAGTAAAATAGATGAACATTTAATTGTTGATTTAGAACTTTGTCCTAACAAAAATAAAAGTGAGGATATAGTAGAAGAAGAGGATAATATAGACAAGTGCGCATATCATAATATTTTTAAGAGCGACGATTCTTTGTATTCGGATGAAATTGTGCCATTATGGAGTAAATATTATACCGCCGATAAAGAATACATTAAAAATACCCAGAAATTATTGAAGGGAGACATTCCCGAACCCTGTGAAAACACTTTAAAAATGGAGGATATTATGTTTGATATTCAGACCGAAACTGGATTTTATACCAAATATAATTATTTGGACAATACTTGGAAAATATCAAAAATGTTAAATAATCATCCAACGTTTTTACAAATTATGTGTATGTATAATATTACTTCACCAATATTTTCTTTAGTCTTACCAATATTTTTTTTAATACTGCCTTTTTTTATCATTAAAATTCAAGGATACCCCATAAGTATATCCAAATATTTTAAGGTCTTATCTTTAGTATTAAAACGACATCAATTAGGAAAAATATTTACTTTAATGGAATCTAATTGGAACCAAAGGATATATATATTAGTATCCTTGGCTTTTTATGTTTTTCAAACCTACCAAAATATTTTATCCTGCATGTCTTTTTATAGAAATTCAAAACTAATACACACACATTTATTAGAAACAAGAAAATACATAACATCGTCATTAAAGTCCATGGCAATATTAGATGATAAATGTAAAAATTTATCTACGTATGGTGAATTTATCGAGAATATGAATAGCCACTCTGGCGTTTTACAAAAGTTTAAATCGTTATTAGACGATATTAAAACCGACAAATTTACGATAACCCGGACCTTTTCCATGGGGCATGTAATGAGTTGTTTCAATAAATTATATAACGACGAATCTATCAAAAATTCCTTAGAGTACTCTTTGTATTTGCAAGCTTACTTTAAAAATTTAAAAGATATCAAATCTCAATTAACCGACAAGAATATGTCGTTATGCAAAATTTCCAATAAGCATACCAAGTTTAAGAATGCCTATTATCCTCCCAAGAATGATAGTACCATTAGCAATTCCTACAAACTACACAAAAATATTCTTATCACCGGTCCAAATGCCGCCGGAAAAACAACTATATTAAAATCTACACTATTTAATATATTATTATCACAGCAAATAGGCTGTGGTTTTTATTCATCCGCAAAAGTTAATCCTTATGATTACATACATAGTTATTTGAATATTCCCGATACTTCGGGAAGGGATAGCTTATTCCAAGCTGAGGCAAGACGCTGTGTTGATATTATAAATCATGTTGAAAATAAGACCACCGACACAAACGAGACCACCGACACAAACGAGACCATCGACACAACAAGCACAAAAAAACGCCATTTTTGTGTATTCGATGAATTATATTCCGGCACTAATCCATATGAAGCGATTGGCTCTGCGGTTTCATTTTTGAAATACTTAAAAAAATATAATAATATTACATTTATGATAACAACACACTTCTTAGAAGTTTGTAAAAAATTAAATAAAAATAAAGGTTTTTTGAATTGTCATATGCACGTTGCTGTAAATAATGATGATTTTAACTATACCTACAAAATTAAGAAAGGTATCTCAGACATTAAAGGTGGTGTGAAAGTATTGAAAGATTTACATTATCCCCCCGAAATTATCGAGAACACCAAAAAAATAATTGCGACATTAAATATATAAATTCGTTTGATTAGTATTTAAAATATATACATTTGTTTTAGTAATGAGTCTGTTTAGTTTAGAAAGCAATAGTTTTATAATTTCAGTAGCGTTCACACTTTTAATGTCCGGCTTAATAGTGTATTTAATGAATGTTAAAATTTCTAGAATTGAGAAAAATCTACAAAATCAAAATCACGTATTAACCGGTATAATTAATGGTATCCAAACAGATCTAGAAAATGATAAAACACCAGATAACACACTGGTTAACACACAGGATAATACAGCCCAATATAATACCGAACAATATAATTTAATGAACAACAATGCTGCTATACAAGAGAAAATAAATGTATCAGAAGATTCTGAAGAACAAGATTCAAGTGAGAGTGAGAGTGAGAGTGAGAGCGAGAGTGATAATGATAACGATAACGATAATGATAATACCACTGCTATGAAAAAAATACATTTAGATGACAATATTGAAAATTGTAAACTAAATAATGAGAGTTGTGATGTATCTTTATCTAAGGATATTAAATTAATAAATGTAAATAGTGAGGGTGAAAGTGAGAGCGAGAGTGAGAGCGAGAGCGAGAGTGAGAGTGAGAGTGAGAGTGAGAGTGAGAGCGACCATAAAAAAAAAATAACTATTAATAAAATGGATGAGGGTAAATTAGTAATTGAAGATACTATCGATAAAATATTACAGGATAATGTCGAAAAAGTACCGGAAGAAATTCGCACAAATAATGTAGTGGAGAAAACCAATATTAATTTAAACAAATTAAAGGTCTCTGAGCTGAAAAAACTAGTAACTGAAAAAGATTTAGCTTCACCAAATAGCACCCAAAATATGAAAAAAAAAAATTTAATTGAACTTTTAAAAAAAGGGACACAAAATGTAGAAGCCGTTGAAAGTGCTGCTGATGCAAGCGAAACTGCTGCTGAGGCTACCAGCGAAACTGCTGCTGAGGCTACCAGCGAAACTGCTGTTGATGCTACCAGCGAAACTGCTGCTGATGCCAGCGAAACTGCTGCTGAGGCTGCCAGCGAAACTGCTGCTGAGGCTGCCAGCGAAACAAAGATTATTGCCAGTGAAGCAGGTCTGAGTGGCGCTGCTTTAAACGCAGTGGTAATGCAATAAATATTAATTCAGATATTTTGGTGATAATAAACTAAATTATTATAATCTTAATTAATATTAAATGAGCTTAAATAGTTGTATTTCTGATTTTAATACAATTTTAAATAGTCCGGCTGTTATTGTGAATAAAAACATAGATGCTGATTGGCTACCTGGTGAAGAATTAAACATAGACCTACGCAATGTTAAAAAAATAACAAAAAACTGGCAATACCGAAAATATATTACAGATAATGCTGATAAAATTATTAAACAAAATCAACTTCATGCTTGCCAACAATGCTGTAGTTGTCCAGCGCGCTACCCAAGTTTAGATGTATTTGATAATCAACGCGACACCACTTCAAAAACTACACCTTATTTGTATGATAAATGTTTAAGCCAAGTTCGTCCACCTGGCTTTGAAGAAAATGTTCAAAAAAAAACCTATTTGATGAAACAAGATTTAAAATCACGTATGACAATACCATCTTTAAGTAATCATCAACTTATTCAACGAGGTATTCACTAAGTCAAGCAATAATATAGTATAGTAGTAATATTAGTTATTTAAATATACCATGACAAATAGATTATTATTCATTGTATATGAAAATATTAAGTATAGACATTGGTATTAAAAATTTAGCTATTTGCATGATAGAGACGAATGATTCCGACACATTTAAGATACTGCAGTGGGATGTAATTAATTTGTGCGGCGAAGCACCGCTTTGTAAATGTATAACAACAACAAAAAAACAAACAAAAATGTGTAATAAAAAGGCTACGTATGAAAAAAACGGAATATGTTATTGTAAAACGCATGCCAAAAAAACAAACTATATTATCCCATCCAACGACACAAAAATAAATAAACTTACTTTGAATGAATTAATAGATTTAGCAAGTAAATATAACATTACCCCAATCACCCCACCAAAAAAAAAAGATATCATTGCACCATTAAAAACTTATATCGCCGCGAATAGTTTTAACATTATTCCTCGAGTAAAAGCAAACGAATTATCTTTGATCGATATTGGTATTTCGATATCCAAAAAATTAACAACGCAATTAGATTTGACTATTATAGACAAAGTTATTATCGAAAATCAATTATCGCCATTAGCCAGTCGCATGAAAACAATTCAAGGCATGGTCGCCCAATATTTTATTATGCATGGTATAAGAGATATTATTTTTATTTCAGCCACGAATAAACTGAAACCTTATATTACCGGAAAATTAAATTATAAACAGCGTAAGGAATATGGTATTAAAATAACCCAAATTATTTTGACGAGTAATGCTATTCATTCTACTTGGAAACTCGTTTTTGAAAAGCACACAAAAAAGGATGATTTAGCAGATAGTCTTTTACAAGGATTATCATATGCCATACAAGATAAAATGATTACAAATAATTTTATTAAAACTATTAAAAACATTGAATTATCAGAGTAATTATGATAAAATTCGAATGGAATGACATAATTGCATTAATTCCAATAATATAATTAATGCTTCGTAATACTTAAAATTAAAACTTCTAATTTTATCATAATGGAAGAAATCAAACCCGAAGTTATAGATATTACAGCCATGGAAAAAAATCCAACTATTTCATTAAATACCGACAATAAAACGCCTACCAATTTAGATGTGAACAAAAAACCATCGGTAAATTTTGGTGGCGGTATTGAATTGTTAATGAATGAAAAGCGTAAAACCGATGGGTCTACGAATCGGTCAACTGATATTAAATTGGATGATCTGAATGATTTAGAATCAGAATTAAATGCTCTAACTATTAAACCGGAAAAGAAAAACGAGTCGCGCTCGTCATTATTTAATAAAGCGGCGAGTTCCGCTACGGAAAGCAAAGGAATAAACATTGCTGACTTAAATGTTAATAAAAAAGAAAATGTATCTGAACACAAACCAACCATAATAAAAGACAACGATTTTATCAATGCGGACAATAACAATGCTAGCAAAATAGGTAAGGCAACGTCCTCCGATATTAAAATAGAGAATGAGAATAAAACATGGGATGGCTTTAATAAATTTAATAATATTCCTCTTGATCCGGATAAAAACATAAATGTCGCTCCAAAATTATCGCCTGAAGAATTGTTGCGCGAGAAATTTAGTGTTTTACGGAAATTAGAAGCTTTAGAAAGAAAAGGTGTTAAATTAACCAAAAAATACACGATGGAGTCATCCTTAGATGAAATGAAAGGCGAATATGAAATGATTTTAGCGGATAAAGCAAAAGCTAATAGTTGTAAATTCCAAGGAAGAATGTTGATGGCAGCCGTAACGGGTATTGAATTTTTAAACAATCGTTTTGATCCATTTGATATTAAATTGGATGGATGGTCAGAACAAATAAATGAAAATATTGATGATTATGATGAGATTTTTGGTGAGCTACATGAGAAATATCAGTCAAAGGCTACTATGGCACCCGAGTTAAAACTATTGTTCCAATTAGGAGGATCAGCTATTATGGTTCATATGACAAATACCATGTTTAAATCATCAATGCCTGGTATGGATGACATTATGAAACAAAATCCTGAGTTAATGCAGCAATTTACACAGGCCGCTGTAAATACAATGAGTGATAGCAGCCCTGGTTTTGGGGGCTTTATGAATGATATTATGGGTGATCGAGGGATGCCGCCACCTAATGTTATGGATGGCCCCCCTCCGGCACCTGTCCCAACGCAGCAAACAAAAAGCCAGCGGTCAGCTCGTCCATCGAACAGACCCGATATGAATATGGCACGTGGCCACGATGGTATTAACATCCAAGAACAATTTGCCGAAATAGGTAAAGAACCTCCAGTTAGATCAAGTGCTGCGAATAAACCTACACGTCCAGAAATGAAAGGACCTAAAGACATTAATGACCTATTATCAGGCTTGAAACCCAAAAATATTAATATCCAAAACAAAAAAGATAGTAATAGTAAAATAAGTATACAAGAGTTGAAAGAAATTTCGGATGCAAAAGCACCTACACACTCTAAGAAACGTACAAAGAGTGAGAGAAATAGCATTAGTTTAGATATGTAGTTATAAAATACATTAGTCTAATAAATGTAATTTTCCTTTGTTAAATAGTTCTTTTATTACTTGCGCAAAATTCTTCACACAATTTTTAAAAAAAAAGAATTCAATACAAACAACCAGTAAAATAAATAAAAATCCAAAAACTAAGGTAAGTAAATAAATTATATTATATGATATATCATATGTGGTCGATAAATAATCCGCAAAATTATTCATATAATATACTAAATACATACCTGGTAATAAATACGTAATAAGTATAATAATTGAATATCTCGCTATTCCCTGATATATATTTGTTTTTCTCGCATATATGAAACATATGATTCCAATACCAAATAATGTTAAAAAATTAATCAAGGTGGTGGAGAAAAATGAATAATGGGTATTATATAAAGGATTATATAAATATTGCCATATATCTTGTGGTCCACCCTTAAAACCTAACACTATCGCGAATAAATCAATGTTCATCAGTAGAATGGATGCTAATAAATATTTTTTATGTTTGATTAAATAGTGCAAAGCAAACGCAATTAGTATTAAATAAATAGATAATCCAAATAAGTTTTTATTCACTATATTTTTCGGTAAATCATAATGATTATTTTTTTGTACTATAGTTCTTTTTTGGTCAAAATTATTTATAATGGATGATGTTATATTTGAATTTGATAGACTCATATATATATAGGTAATATATAATTGCTATAATTTTTATATAATTAATAATATAAAATTTCACACGACGTGTTATATAATAAACTTAATGCCATAAACCAATTATAATGTTGTTAATTCGTGATATGCTTCATATATACATTTTTCAAATCTATGTTTATTTATCGCGGTATTTTTGAAACTACATATAATATTTAATTTATTCTTCGCACTAATTATATTATAAATCATTTCATTATTGACAGGAGTTAGCATAAAACGTACGTTATTAATAGGTGTTTTATTTATTTCTGGTCCAATCATGTTTGTAAATATATAGTCAATCGCAGTTGAACTATTATTATATATCGAAAAAATATCAAGGTGTAGATATTGTGATATATATAGCACCAGCTTATGAAATATAGGTATAAACCCCGAATTTTTATATGAATTATACACAAAATTTACGGCCTGGATAAGTTTATCTTTATCATAACTATTATTTATTATATTTACAATGGGTAAAAAATTGTTATAATTTTGCGGGTCGCCTGTTCTTGTTAATGAAAATGGTGATAATGTTAATAAATTTCGCTGTCTTTTATAGTACAAACAATCAGCCCTGATCATTATAGCATATAATAAATCATTGATGGTTATCTGTTTCAGTCTAGAAACAGCTTTAATTTTATGTAAAGGCAATGGTTTACATTCTAGATGAAATATTTTTTTTTTATTTTGTGTGCATTTTACATTATCGTGATCTTCATCATCGTTGGTAAATGTGGTATTTAACAGATATTTAACAAATTTCATTAGCAATATTATGAATGCTTTTATATTTATTTTAATTAAGACAAATAGTCCAATAATATGATAATACATTTTTTCACAGAATGATATACTATTTTTTGGTGTACTTTGATCTGTGTGTGTTGAAAAACACAAAGCTTCGGCCTTATTTATATATAATATTTTTGAACTACATAATATGTTTATTAGATTTTTACCATCACATTTAGAATGATTTATTTTAAAATATATTCTAGAATGTTTTGTTTTTTTATCAATGCAACATATAAAATACCAATCTAACAGAGATTTACCACAATTATTAGTATGATTATTCGCTAATTTACTTAAATATCTTTTGAAATATTTTTGGTCTATATATTTGATCTCATAATGTTCTTTCAGATGATATTGTTCATATTTGCTTGACGATATTTTATTATTTTGTATGCTAATTTTATTTTGTAAAACTTTATTGTTGTTATATAATTCATTGATGTAATTAATAAGTTTATTTTCCGTTAATTCCATATTTACATCATAATAAGTTATTATATAACACGGGTTTTCTTTATTTAAAATAAAATATTTATCAATATAGCTCATATATTATTATAAGGATATATAACTTATACGGATATATAACTTATACGGATATATAACTTATACGGATATATAACTTATATACTCGACAAACAAATGTAGTTATTACTCATAATATTATATTTAGACTTTATTATTAGTTTAAACATAATATATTAAATAAAAATAATATATAGCAAAATGTCTGTTTCATTTGAAGAAAATAATTATGCTCATTATTTTCATAATGCTAATAATGCTAATAATTCAATCATATGCGCAAAACATGATATCGTATTATCCAAAACCTCCCACGAAAATGAATACTTTTTAAAATTTAAAATTTATAATAAAAATATTAATGTCTATAAATTTTTAGATTGGAATATCTATGACTTGCTCTATAGTCTTAATCGCGATATTTTAGATGATATGAAAATAACTACAGAAGATAATAACACAAAAACTTTTTCTTACTTATTTAAACGTTTTGGTAAAGAATTAGGAATTTTACAACGATATTTGATTTTTAATATCAAGAAAATTATATTGGATGATAAAAATATTTTATATATTTGCCGACCACCTACAACAGGTATTAATTCTTATATAAATGCCGAACCAGTCTCAAGTAATTTCGCTAAATTCAATATTCGTGTCGAAGATAATCATACTATGTTTATTTCTTATCATTATCATATTGATTTAGTGGAGCAGTTGCCCAAAAGCATGGAAAATATTGCTGGTATTTTAATAAAAAAATTATTTTGGCGTTTTAAAACATTTATAGAGAATATCGATTAAAAATATATGATTTCATACATATATATGATGGATGATATTATAATGATAATTTATACATTAAGTCTTTGTTTACTCGAATATATATATTATTTATGTGGAAAAGACAAAAAAACCTGTATATTCCATTTTTTAAAAAAAATGGCGCCAATTAACACATTATATGTAAAGGTTTTGCAAACCATTTCAAACAGAAATAATTTTATTACAGAGTCACAAAAGTTGGCACTATTTAAATATACAGATAATGTCCCATATACCTTAAATGATATCGATACCGAATTTGAAAACCAATTAAATCATGAAAATATTATTTTAGAAAACAATGGTTTACCAATAAGAGCGGGTTGTGTAGCATTGGTTTACAAAGGACTATTAGATGATAAGGTTGTTATTATTAAAGTTGCCCGCAAAAACATAAAAAAAAAAATAGAATGTTCCCTTAATCAATTACACTATATGATAAAATTCCTAACATTTTTTTCAAAAAATTTAACCATTAATGTTAATGAAATCTTACATGAACATAGAAGTATTTTTATAAATCAACTTGATTTCACATTAGAGGTGCAGAATCTAGAAAAAACATACCATAATTTTAAAAATATTGATAATGTTATTATACCCAAAGTTTACCCTATCTTTACAAATAAGTATAATAATATGATAGTTATGGAGTATATTGAAGGTGGTACTATACATGATATTCAAGAAAATGATAAAGATACATATATCGAAATTATCATTAAATATTTATTGAAAAGCTTATTATACGATCGTTTTTATCATGCTGATTTCCATCCCGGGAATATTATTTTTTGTAAAAACAACGCGTGTAAAAACAACATCTGTAAAATTGGTGTGATTGATTATGGAATTATGAATTCATTAACTAGCGATGAACAAACGTGCATACATCATTTTATGGAATGTATGTATAATAGTGATGACTATTGTGAAGGTATACGAAAATTTTTAGACAACATCATTATACCAAAACAAAAATATAATATGTTAAACTTATCGACCAAAAATAATCTTTTGGTAAACATTTCAGAAATTGTCAAACGTGGATTTTCACGATCATTTTTAAATATGGAAGATTTAACGAATATGAATAATATTATAAAAGACTATGAGCTGATGATCGATCCTTCAATATGTAAATTAATAATGGCATTCACGATCTTGGATAGTGTTGTTCACAATATCAAAAAAAATGTAAATTATATTCATCTCATAAGAAAATATGCGAAATCGATGTTTTTGACCGATTTAATAGATTTACTAGAGATGTAAAATTGAACTTAGAAAAAGAATTGTATATAAGTACAACTCATGAATTTTATTCTTATTGATGGCAGTTATTTTATTTACTACAGGTATTATTCGTTGAAAAATTGGTGGAGAAATGCCCAACGTATAACAGAAACTAATATTCCTTTTGAAAATGAACGATTCATTGCTAAATTTCGCTCAACTTTTATAAAGAAAATTTCCGAGATTAAAAATATTTATTCACCCAACGAAAAGTCTATTATTCTTGTCGGAAAAGATTGTCCTTCTCCTGATATTTGGCGTCGTAAGATTTTTCCAGAATATAAACATGGTCGAAAAACGGATGATACTGGTGTAGGATCGTCATTTAAGTTAACCTATAATGAAAACCTATTTACTATCGGCGGTGTTAATTCTATACTATACGATTCCGAATTAGAAGCTGATGATTGTATTGCAATTACAGCAAAACATATTTATAAAACATATCCTGACGCAAATATTCATATTATAACAAGTGATATGGATTATCTTCAACTATCAAATGATAATACATATATATATAATTTGCAAGGAAAGCCTTTAACAGATAGTAAGCAAAGCTTCAATGATCCTCAAAAAGATTTGTTTTGTAAAATTGTAGCAGGTGATAAAAGCGATAATATTAATGCAGTATTTACTAGATGCGGACACAAAACAGCAGCTAAATATTATCATAACCAAGATTTATTTAACACAAAATTAAACGAAGATCCACGTTCGAAAGAGATTTATGATAGAAACCGACATATTATTGATTTTAATTATATTCCCAAGGCTTTGGAAGAAAGGTTTAAGCGAAATTGTCTGAAAATAACCACAGAATAGGCAATGAACTATTTCCGTCTGGTTCTATGTTTTAATTTGCACTTTCTATATTTTTTTTTTGTGCCACCTTTCTTTATTTTAGTATTATTCCATCCTAAAAATTTATAAAAATCTTTACTCAAATCTTTTCTTTTATCTTCACAATCTAACTTAGCAAAACTTTTCAAGGGATCATTCCTACTGGTTACAAATAATTTAATTTTTAAAGGAATACTACTTTTGGGTCGAATATTTGATATTTCAGATTTATTTAACCAATTTAATTTAGGCTGTTCACTTTTAATTATTTTGGCATTGCTAACCAAACCTGTTTTATCATACCATTTTAACAAACTATTGGGAAAATTTTCAATGCTTTTTGAAAATAAATCATTATCATGTTGTTGATGTTCTATAAAATCTTTGATATTTATATTCTGCCCAGACCCAATTTTATCGCTAATAATCCAGCCGACATTAGTCTTATACCTAAAATATTTTAGTCCCAGTGGATAATTATTTAGTGCTCTATTATACGCTGAAAAAATAATGTAATCTTTATCGGGGATTTTTGGAAGATATTTATTGTGATATCTTTCATTCTCATACCAACTCATTGCCATCGTTAATTTGGGGTCTTTCTGCTCATTATAATAGAAAATATAGGAATTATACATCGCATGTTTAAAAACAGGTTTGTTATGAAGTGTGAAATTTATTCTTTCATACTCGCCTATATAATTGTTATATTTTTCTTGACATCCATCGCAAGTAAATTTAATATTCAAACCTTTGTCTATTTTATGTATTAAATATAATTTCTTATTAATATAAATTTTACTTTTTGGTTTAAATAAGATTTTTAAAATAAATTTAATATTTTCGTTAATATTTTCAATAGCTTTTTTTGATCCTATTTTTGCCAATTTACCATTTTTTGCGGCATATTTAACCAATTTATAAAAAAAATTTGAACCTTTATAACGTTTTTTGGTAGTATCTGAACGGGATGAAAAATAACGCGTATTATCTCTTTTGCTAACATTCTTCTTTTCTAAGAAAGACGTATATTTAAGAGGAACTCCCGTTTTTTTAAATAATTCGGGCGTATATTTAAACAAATAAGTAATCATGATGTTATACTCTCCTAATTTTGGGTCTAGTTGATTAACATTAAACACATGGTCAGATATAGTAATACCCCCTACTATATCCATTTGTATATCTAATATATTTGGAACAAAACCTCTATCTATACTACTATTTATAGTTAAAGAATCATTATTCATATAATATATATATAGCAATATAATATATTATACTATAAGTTATACTATAAGTTATACTATAAGTTATACTATAAGTTATACTATAAGTTATACTATAAGTTATACTATAAGTTATATAACCTGCTTATTTACATTTTTATTTTTATTTTG
>Ga0163111_10001205_pt1 | contig 15828 bp, 12 predicted proteins | sample CRUFie1St18metaG_FD_109645 | JGI IMG/M metagenome (GOLD analysis project Ga0163111, IMG submission 109645) | Marine microbial communities from the Costa Rica Dome - CRUD Field 142mm St18 metaG | ecosystem: Environmental > Aquatic > Marine > Oceanic > Photic zone | place: Costa Rica: the Eastern...
CATTTGTGTTTCAAAATCAGTTTATGATTTTTGGATTATAAATGGATTAAATAAAACTAAAGCAAAAATCATTTATAATGGTTTCAACATAAAAAAATCAAAATCTAAAATTTTTAGTAATGACAAAATAATATTTACTAGTATATCAAGGATAATCCCATATAAAGGCCATTCACTATTGATAAAAATATTTGATATGCTTTGTAAAAAAAATAAAAATATTTATTTACAAATTGTTGGGGATACACTGCCCGAATATCAAAAATATTTGAATGAATTAAAAATTGATATAAAAAAAAGAGGGTTAAATAATAAGATTAAATTTTTAGGTTTTAGAGAAGATATTGCATCAATTTTAGATAAATCTAATTTCTTTATACATACACCATTATCATCCGACCCACTCCCCACAGTTATTTTTGAAGCAATAATATGTAAAACGCCCGTAATTACAAACAACCTAGGAGGAGCTTATGAAATTCTTAATCAAGGTAATAATGGATTAATAATTAAAAACGATTTTGTTGAGGAATCCGTTGAAAAGATTCTTTCATTTTTGGACAATAAAAAACAACAGAACGCAAATGTTGAAAAAGCTTTTAATTATGTTTGGGATAATTTTTCACAAGAACAATTTAAAAGAAAAATATTAAATTCAGTTGGATAAAAAACTAAAAATTTCGATAATTGGTTCCAGAGGCTATCCATATGTTTACTCTGGATATGAAACTCTAGTTAGAGAACTTTCTGAAAGGTTGGTTTCAAAAGGACATAAAGTTAGAGTTTATTGTCACAGATCACTATTTAAAAATAAACCAAATTATGTTAATGGAATTGAATTAGTATATACACCGTCAATCGAAACAAAATTATTATCACAAATAGTAAATTCATTTTTTTCATTTATACATGCGTGCTTCTCTAAAAATGATGTTATTTTAGTTGTAAATTCAGCAAATGGTCCATTTGGAATATTTACAAAAATTTTTGGTAAAAAGACTTGTATTAACGTTGATGGATTAGAATGGCTCAGACCAAAGTGGAAAGGATTAGGTTCCATATATTTTTCTTTTGCCTCAAAATTTGCAACAATTTTTTTTGATTCAGTTATAACTGACTCCATTGAAATGAAAAATATATATCAAAAAAAATTTAAAACACCCTCTACTGTCATTGCATATGGATCAACTATGACATCTAATAATTCATTTGAATTACTAAAAAAATACAACCTAAAAAAAAATAAATTTTATTTAATTGTTGGAAGACTAATTCCGGATAATAATTCTAAACTAATAATTGAAAGTTTTATTAAATCAAAATCAAATAAAAAATTAGTTATCGTTGGTGATGTTCCTTATAGGGACAACTATGCAATTAAGATTAAGAATATTAATTCTGAAAGGCTAATTTTCACTGGTTATATAAATTGTCAAAATAAATTAACTCAACTATATAAAAATTGTTATGGATATATACATGGACATGAGTATGGTGGAACAAATCCTACTATGATTAATGCACTTGATTTAAATTGTAATGTTATTGCCCTAAACACGAAATTTAATAGAGAGATGTTAAGAAACAAAAAAGTAATTTTTTTTGAAAAAAAAATAGATTCTATTAAAAATTCGATTTTAAAATTTGAACAAGAATTTAATATTTTAAAAAATAAAAACTCAAAATATAAATTACCATCAATTTATAATTGGGATTACATAGCTAAACAATATCTTAAGTTATTTTATGAACTTACCAATTGCCAAAATATGTAAGTTTCAAATTTAGATGTAAATTATCTACATCTCTTCCTGGTCGATAGTACGATCCAAATGAATCATCAAGTTCCCATTGATAGTTTAGACTTCTTATGTAAACTAGATTACTTGATAAGCTAAAATTTTTGTAAGCTCTATTAAAAATCAAATGAAAATTGAAATCTTTCCAATATCTTCTGGGATCATCTGCTCTTGCAAATGCTTCGTGGTAAAAATCATTGTCATTATCAACTATTTCAAGAGCTAACCCAATTTTTTGATTTTCTTGAATTTTACTCAAAGATACGTAATGTGAATTTGATCCTGGACCAATTGAGCTTCCCAAAACTTCTCCACGATTTGTATATCCATCATAAACCCATGAATGTTGATACCATGAGCCTGCATTTCTTAGGAGTCTACTTGCATTTTGTTCCATTTGAGTCCATTCCCAGCTAAATAAAAAGTTAGACTTTTTAATATTGAAAATCTTTTCAACTCCCAGTGTCACTGCTCGACTGTGGTCTGAATCAAGAAGAAGATCTCTCATATTTTGTTTTGAATCGTTGTGATGAAACTCAAAATAAAATCTAGCCTTAGAGTCTTTCCAATGCCAGTTCATGAAAACACCAGCAGCTTGATCAGTTTGAGCTTCATAATTTTCAAATTGATCATTCTTTCTAAAAATATTTTTAAAAGCAGGAAAGTAAGTCGGATTTCCTTCCATCCACCAATACTTTCCTTCAATTAATGCAGAGTACATTTGAACCCACCTCATAAATCCAAATGAAAGACCATCTAACCATTTTGGTGAATAAGAAAAAATAAATCCCTGAAAAAATCTCCAGTCATTAGTTTTACCTAGCTGATTTATTTTTGGAACATAAAGTTTAGTTCCTGCATATTCAAAATCTGTTCTTGGTGGAGTAAATCCAGAACTTTCCAATCTACCAGTTATAACTTGCCATTCAAAATTACCTAAAAATGTTTTTAATGGTTTAATTGTATTAAATGTAATATGCTTAAAACCTTGTGCATGATTACTCATCATTATACTATTTCTAGTTGATGGCCCCCACCAAATATTTTCATTTGAAAGGCCCAAAGAAAAATTTTTCCAATTCAGCCTTATACTAGATTGTCCCAATGTAGTTTTGTTATGTCTTTTATTTCCAAACCTTTCAGGCATGTCAATATGGTTCCATAGACGATACCTTTCTCTCCAAATAACTGGGTAATGACCATCCCAAAATCCATCAAAATTTTTGTTTTCACTGTAGTGGTGTTCCGGTTTCAACTGTATAGATAATATTCCAAACCTTAGAAAAATTCCAGGTGAAAAAATATGTTGATAACCTGTATTCGGTATCATTGTACCATTGTTTCTATTGTATGGGTGTTTAGAATTAAATTCTAAAAAATAATCTATTCCTAGTGATTTTATCTCTATGGTTTTATTCTTATTTTTAAATATATTTTTATACTGATTTAAAATTAATCCATCAAAATTAGCAATATTTAATGGTCTAATATTGAGAGAATTCTCTGTAAATAGATTTTGGTTTAATATTGAGGCTCGAATGTTTTCGTAATTGTAGTTATTATTTACATTTATATTTTGATTATAGATATTTAAACTAAAAAGAATTAAAAAAAAATAAATTTTTTTCATTTGTATTTTATCAATCTAACTCTAATATTATCAATAGACCAGCTCTCATCACATTTTTGTTGTGGAATACCATCTTTATCAATTGCATTTGGTTGATAAAGTTCATCATAGAATCTAATTACAATATTATTGCCGGAGCTTTTGAAGCCCTTTTCAATTTGGTATAATGTTGTTGGACCACCAAAAAAGTTATTATCGCATTTGGATTTAAGCCCAACCTTAAATGATCCAGTTTTGGGATTGTTTTCATATGGATATAAGTTTGGAAAAGATTGTCTTAAGCAGTAGTTAGGCCAACAGGTACTGTTTGAAAAAGTAGTTGTAAAATTATCTGATGATGGGTCTTTGAATAATCTCATATCAGGATTAAATTCCATTATCCATTTATCAGCCTTATCATTTTCTTTAAAGCCATTAAAATTTCCATCCCATGATCCATGAATATAAAGGTCAAAGGAAATAAAAACATAATCATGTTCGCCAACATTATCTAGAAACAATATAAATCCATCATTATTAAAATCTCCTAATACATTACTATTATTAAAAGTTGAAAGCCCACCACCATCAATTTTTTCTAGATTATTATTTTCAAAATTGTTTTCATAGATTAGTTCGTTCCTCACCATTTCTGGATATGAACATGAGTTAATAATAAAAAAAAGAAGGATAAACTTTTTCATTTAATAAAATTACATTAAAAAGAATTTAAAAAATAATTAAAGGTATTTTTTAAACCATCTTCAAGCTTTATTTTGGGACTCCAGTTTAGAATAGAATTAGCTAACTTAATATCAGGCTTCCTCATTTTTGGATCATCTTCAGGGAGGGGTTTGAATTCTATTTTACTGTTAGATGGATTTATTTTTTTTATTAATTCAATTATCTCTAACAAAGTATTTTCACGAGGGTTACCAATATTTATAGGATCTTGATATGAACTCAACATCAACTTATAAATACCTCTTACAGTATCATCAATGTAGCAAAAAGATCTTGTTTGTTCACCATTTCCAAAAACTGTGAAATTTTTGTTGGTAATAGATTGATTTATAAAAGTGGGTATAGCTCTACCATCATTTTTTCTCATTTTTGGACCATAGGTGTTAAAAATTCTAACAATCTTAATGTCCATTGAATATTTATTTTTGTAAGCAGTTGATATTGCTTCTAAATACCTTTTAGCTTCATCATAAACGCTTCTTGGACCTACTGGATTTACATTTCCAAAATAATGCTCAGGCTGTGGGTGAACTAAAGGATCACCATAAATCTCAGATGTGGAGGCAACTAATACTACAGCTTTATTGATTCTTCCCAATTCTAATATGTTTTCAGTACCATTAGAACCAACCTTAAGAGTTTGAATGGGATATTTTAAATAATCAAATGGACTTGCTGGAGAAGCTAAGTGTAAAATATAATTTACTTTTTCTTCTAAATTAATTTTTAAACATACGTCCTTTTTGTAAAAAGTAAAATCTTTGTTGTTTTCAAAATTTTTTATGTTTTTATAATCTCCTGTTAACAAGTTGTCAAGTCCTATTACTTTATAATCTTTATTTAATAAAAAATCACACAGGTGAGATCCTATAAATCCAGCAGCTCCTGTGATTAAGACAGTTTTTTTCATTATTACAAAAATATGGTTTTTAAAATATAATTTTTAGTACTTTTGTTACTTAATTTATGTTAGAAACAATAATAACATCCAAAACAAGATTAAATTTATTAGTAAAGTTCTTTATTAATATTGCCAATACTGGATACCTAAATTCATTGGCTAATGAATTTGGTGAATCAACAAATTCAGTGAGAAAAGAACTTAATAATTTAACTAATGCAGGTTATCTTATTAAGAAAGAAGATAATAATAAATTAATTTATTCAGCTAATATTAATCATCCTTTCTTTGAAATTTTGCAATCTATCGTTAGGAAGCATCTTGGAATTGAGGATATATTAAGTAATATCTTGAGAAATATAGGATCTATCAGAAAGATTATTCTTCTTGGAGATTATGCTAAAGGGATTGATAGTGGTATAATTGAAATTTTAATTGTCGGTAAAAGAATAAATAGAAGATACTTAGATGAAATCCAACCCAAAATTGAGAAAAAAATAAGTAGAAAAATAAATTTCATGGTTTCAAGTACAGGAACAAGTCAACCTGGATTAGTAATATTTGAATCATAAAATTTTCATTAAATAAATTAATAAATTTGCATTCATTAGTGTGAATGTATCAGCGAAGCTATGAATATAGGAATAATTGGTCAGGGATTTGTTGGTAATGCAGTTTACCAAAAATTCAAAGATTTTTATAATGTATTAACTTATGATATAAAATCTGACATATGTAATTCTAACATTAAAAATATCAAAAATAAATGTAAAATTATTTTTATATGTCTTCCTACTCCAATGAATAATGATGGTAGTTGCAACATTTCAATTGTTGAATCTGTAATTCATGAATTCTCAAAACAAGATAATTTAATTTTAATAAACAAATCTACTGTGATCCCTGGAACAACTGAGTTAATTAATAAAAAATATCCAAAAATACAAGTTATTTTCAATCCTGAATTTCTAACTGAACGAAATGCTACTGAGGATTATAAAGACCAAAATAGAATTATTCTTGGTGGTCCAAGACCAGCAACAACAATAGTTAAGAATATTTTTAATAAGGTTTTCCCAAAGGCTCACATTATAAAAACTGGATCGACTCACGCAGAAATGATAAAATATTTTACAAATTCTTTTTTGGCTACTAAAGTATCTTTTGCTAATGAGATGTACGATCTATGCAAAAAATTAAATTTAGATTATGATAAGGTTATTGAATACGTTTTGCTAGATAACCGAATTGGAAACTCACATTTAAGTGTTCCGGGTCCTGATGGTGATTTAGGTTATGGTGGTCATTGTTTTCCAAAAGACTTATCTGCTTTAATTAAATTAACTGATGAGATAGGTTCTACAAATAACTTATTAAAATCTGTTGAAAAAACCAATGATGAAATTAGAAAAAATAGAGATTGGGAAAAAATGAAAGGTAGAGCAGTTAATTAGATTATGATGAAAAAAATTAAAATTGGTATAATTGGTCTTGGTTATGTTGGATTACCGCTTGCTGTAGAGTTTGGAAAAAAATATCCTGTAATTGGATTTGATATTAATGTTGATAGAGTTAAAGAACTTAAATTATTTAATGATTCAACACTTGAGGTTGAAAATTCTCTTCTAAAAGAAGTATGTGTAAATGAAATTAATATATTAAATAATCACGATGGACTATTCATTACAAAAGATAAAGATGAATTATTAGATTGTAATTTTTACATCATCACTGTCCCGACACCAGTTGATGATAGTAAGCGACCTGTTTTAAAGCCACTTATTAAAGCCTCTGAGACAGTAGCATCTTTAATAAAAAAAGGAGATTATATCATTTATGAAAGTACTGTTTATCCTGGAGCCACTGAAGAGGTTTGTCTTCCCATTCTAGAAAAAATAAGTAAATTAAGGCTTAACAAAGATATTTATTTGGGTTACTCCCCTGAAAGAATTAATCCTGGTGATAAAAAGCATACCGTAACTAAAATAAAAAAAGTAACATCAGGTTCTACAAAAAAAGCTGCAGAATTTATTGACCTAGTATATTCATCGATAATAACAGCTGGAACATATTCTGCTTCATCAATTAAAGTTGCAGAAGCTGCAAAGGTTATTGAAAATTCTCAAAGAGATATCAATATCGCCTTTGTTAATGAATTGTCAAAAATTTTCAGTTTAATGAACATTGACACCAATGAAGTATTAAAAGCTGCCTCCACAAAATGGAACTTTCTCAATTTTAAACCTGGTTTAGTTGGCGGGCATTGTATTGGAGTTGACCCATATTATTTAGCACAAAAAGCGCTTAGTTTGAATTATAATCCAGAAATAATACTTTCAGGAAGAAGGATTAATGATTCAATGGGTACTTTTGTTGCTGATAAAGTTATTAAATTACTTATTGACAAAAATTTTAGAATAAAAAATTCAAACATTTTAATTCTAGGTATAACTTTCAAAGAAAACTGTCCTGATATAAGAAATACTGGTGTAATATCACTAATAAAACGTCTAAATGAGTTTGGAGTTAAAACTGACATATATGACCCTTGGGCAAATCCAATTGAAGTAAAATATGAATATGATTTAGATATTTTAACTGAAATTGAAAATAAAAAAAAATATGATTCGATTGTACTAGCTGTAGCTCATGACAACTTTAAATTGATGGACTTTGATAATTTAATAAACGATAATGGATTTATTTATGATATTAAAGCTGTTCTTGAATTTTCAAAAAATGTATACAGATTGTGAGTAATACTCAGTCAAAAAAAAACGTATTAGTGACCGGTGGAGCTGGCTTTATAGGTTCAAATTTAGTTGCATCCCTGTTAAATGACAAAAGAGTTAATAAAGTACGAGTTATAGATAATTTAAGTAATGGTTATGTTGAAAATTTAAAAGAATTTTCATCCAATAACAGATTTGAATTTATAAAAGGAGATATTAGGGATATTGAAACTTGCCGTAATGTTTGTGAAGGTATGGATTTAATTACGCATCAAGCTGCATTAGGATCGGTTTCACGAAGTATAGAAAATCCGATGCTTACTACGGAAGTTAATATTTTAGGGACAGTAAATATTATGTATGCTGCAGTAGAAAATAAAATAGAAAGAGTAGTATTAGCTTTTAGTTCCAGTACATATGGTGATCATAAAAAATTACCCAAGATTGAAGATGTAGTAGGAAATCCATTGAGCCCATATGCAGTTACAAAATCTTCAATTGAACATTTTGCCTATGTTTTTGGAAAAATATATGGATTAAAATGGATAGGACTTCGTTATTTTAATGTTTTTGGACCTAAACAAAATCCCAAAAATCCATATGCAGCTGTAATTCCAATTTTTTGTGATGCTTTCATAAATAATACTAATATTAATATTAATGGAGATGGTTTAACATCAAGAGACTTTACTTATGTTGATAATGCTATTCATATGAACTTATTATCATTGTTTACAGAAAATAAAAAAGCTTTAAACAAAATATATAACACAGCATGTAACCAGCGCATTTCACTTAATGAATTAGTCTCCTCCTTGGAAAAAATTTTTAATAAAAAACAAGTTGTCAATTTCCGCTCTGAAAGACCTGGAGATGTTAAACATTCATTGGCTAGCATAACCAAAGCAAAAAACCTATTAGGCTATTCACCCATTGTTTCATTTCATAATGGATTACAAAAAACTGTTTCATGGTATTTAAATGAGGGTTAAAAAAAATAATATTGCTTAAAGTAACTCTTCATTTTTATTTCATTTGCATAAGTTTAAACAAAATAAAAGTTAAGCTCTTTAATGATTGTATTAACAAAGTGAGAAAAATATGATTAAAATTGGAATCCTTCTAAAAAACTTTCGAAATCTTGAAAATTATGAGTTAAGAATTATTGAAAAAATATTTGAGGATAAAGGATTGAATTTATCATTAATTATACTTGATGGAAGAATAAAAAGTAGTAATCCTAGTTCTTTCAAAAGTAGAGTCAATCGTTTATTACACTCAAAAAATATTATTGGTAAGCTGTTGTATAATTTTCAATATGGAATAGAAAAATTTATTTTTCAGAAAAAAACAACCGTTGACAAAAAAAGAATATTAAATCTTCTTAATAAAGTCAAAAAAATAAGTCTGAGCCCTGAAAGAAAAGGTTTTTTAGATGTATTCAGTTCTAAAGATAGTCAGATTATTAAAAACTATAATCTAGATGTTATTTTAAGACATGAGTACAATATTATTAGGGGAGATATTTTATACGCTGCTAAATACGGCATATGGTCATTTCACCATGGTGATAATGCAGTAAATAGAGGTGGACCACCTGGATTTTGGGAAATTATATTAAATGAGCCGAACATAGGTATAACTCTTCAGCAATTAACTCCAGAGCTAGATGGCGGTTTAATAATTGATAAAGGTTTTTCAAATAGAACCTTCTCCCATTTTTTAAATGAAAAAAAAGTTTATGAAGATTCTGTCTCAATTTTATTTAAAAATCTTAATAAATTAAAAAACAAAGAATATCGTACTAGAATATCAAAGACATATTATAATATCCTTTACAAAACACCAGATTTTTTCAACTTTATAAGATATATATTACGTTTTTACTCATATGGATTTAATCATATAGTTAAAAAAATTAAATCAAAAATTTTTAAAACCAGATATAATTGCTGGAGTTTATTTATTGGAAAAGGTAAATTCATAGAATCTACATTATTTAAATTAAAACCAATTATACCTCCAAAAAATGAATTTTGGGCAGACCCATTTTTAATTAAATATTTAGATAATATTTATGTTTTTTTTGAAAATTATTCATACAGTTCAAAAAAGGGAAAAATTTCATGTGGAAGAGTTGTTGATAATAAGATTGTTGAAATAAGTGATGCACTTAATTTAGACTATCATCTATCATATCCTTTTCTATACCAGGAAAATAATAACATATATATGATTCCAGAAGCTAATGAAAACAAAAGATTAGAAATTTATAAATGCGTTAATTTTCCAAATGATTGGGAGATATATTCGACTGCGTTTGAGGGTGAAATTATTTCTGATGCACATTTCTATAATGATGAACACAATCAAAAGTGGCTTTTTTTAAATAAAAGGACACAAAATACCAGCGTTGACCTAGAACTTTATATTTATAGAGTAGACTCAATAAAATTAAATAAAATTGAAGGTCATAAGCAGAACCCTGTTATAATTAACTCAAAGACTGCACGGAATGGTGGAGCAATATTTAAACATGATAATAATTTAATTAGGCCATCTCAATATAATGCAGATGGAGTGTATGGAAAGGGGCTTAACTTGAATAAGATCTCAACTCTAACTTTAGAAAAATACGAGGAAATATGTATACATAGGGTAATGCCAAATTTCCATAAAGACCTTATAGGAGTTCACCATTTACATCAACTAGATAATTTATTTATTATTGATGGTTGTTTTTCTAAAATCTAAAATATAAATGAGTATTAATTTAAAATTTATAAAAAGACTTTTAACTCCTTTAGTTTTAAAAGGATTTGGTATGGTTATTTCGTTTTGCTCTATTTTTATAATAATTGACAGGTATGGTTTAGAAATATTTGGGCAATATGCTCAATCTGTTAGTTTTTTGCTATTTCTGAGTGGTGTAGCTGCCTACGGATATCCTCAGTCTTTTTTTCGAGATTCTGCTTTGATGAATTTCTTTCAAAAAAAAAGATTATTTAACCAGATGTTGCTAATAACGTTTTATATTTCGATCATAATATTACCTGTTTTAACATTGTATTTCTACTTTATTGAGGAGTCAAATTTATACCAAATTTTTATTGTTATAATTGCATTTCTTATAATGGCTAGCTCTAGATTGAGATTTGCAATATTGAGAACAACAAAGCATGTTAGATTTGCTGAAATACCAGAACAAATTGTTAAACCATTAGTGCTTGTTATTTTTGTTTTAATATTACCAAGTGATGATATTGGAAGTCTCTATACTGCACTTTGTATCGGTTTGTTAACAGCTTTTGTTGTAAATGTAATTTTTTTAAGAAGGTATTATAAATTGCCTCAATCTTTTAAAATTAATGGAGAATTAGTTGTAATTAATATAAAAAATACTCATACTCAATTATGGATGTCAAACGGTCTTATATTATTTAAAGATTTTTTTGAATTATTTATAATTGGTTTGCTTTTTGGTGATGCAGTTTCTGGTGAGTACAAACTTATATTACAGATTTATGTTGTATTAATGTCAGTATTCAATACAATGGCATTGATTAATTCTCACATATTTGCAAAGCTAATTGCTTCGAAAAACTATCATGAAGTAAATAAAAAAGCACTCTCAGAAATGAATCCCTCCCTTATATTATTAGCTATTCTAATATTATCAATTATAATTGTAGAGTTTTTATTCAATATAACTGCTCAATTAGAAATGAGTGAAATAGCTAAGTATGCGGTAATAGTATTTATGGTATTTTCAATTATTAATATTGCATTTGGTCCCGTTAGTCAGTTGTTAGTACATTCTCGACAAATAAGTAAATTAATTACAATGACTAGTGTTAGAATATTATCTGTATTTTGTTCAGCAATTTTAGCAGATTTAATTGGTGTTTATCAACTTTTATTTTTTGCACTATTTATTGTTTTTATAGACATATTTGTTTTATTATTTGCTTCTCGATCGCTCCAAAAAAAAATAGGGTATATTACACCAATTTATCAGCAATTAAATTGATATAATAAAAATGAAGCACTATGGTATCATCTCATTTGCAATTGGTGTTCATAAAGGCTATGAGCAGGTCAGATCTGCTCATATTCAAATTCCAATTAATCTTGCAAAACAGCTAGATGATAGTGGCGATAAAGTAACTTTTTTTACGAACCCAATTAGACAAGGAACTAGTTTACCTAAGGAATTAGAAAAAATTAATGTAGTAACTATTCCAGATCCACGTAAAAGGAAGGATACTGCTGTAATGTACTCAGGTTTCAGTAAAAAAATAGACATAATTAATATTTTTAAGGGGATTTATTTAATTATTAAATATTCCAAAAAAAATAATTTAGATGTTTTGCACTTTATGAATGGTAGCTTTTCTGTAGGTATTTATGCATCCATAGTTGCAATGTTCTCAATAAAAACAAAAGTCTACTGGACGCCCAGCACCATTATAAAAAATCATTTTGGTGTTCTAAAATATTTATACTTATTCTTAAACGGAATGATAAGTCATACTGATTACCACAGATTTCATAATTCAAAACTGTTTAAGGACAATAAAACGATAAAACATGGGATATTACGTAATTTAACTTTACATAAATCAGTTAAAAAAAGAGTTACTTTTTGGCGAGATCCATCTTATGAAAATGGAGCTGATATTGCAAAAGTTGTTTTTGAAAGCTTAGCTAAAGAATTTCCTAATTTTACTTTCACTTTTATGGTCAGACCCTACTTTGATGAAATAAATGTAAATTCCGAACTAAATAATATTCAGGTTCATAAATTTCCCTACAAAAAAGGAGTTTCATTGGAACAGGTTTTGAGTGAAACAATAGTATGTGTTTTTCCATTTCGAGAATTTAGCACTAATCCTCAGCTTAGTATTTTGGAAACATTACAACAAGGAATACCTTGTATTTGTAGTGATATTGAATCAGCAAGTGAGTATGGTATAGAAAAAACATTATTAATTAAAAGAAATAATATAGAAGATTATAAAAATGCACTTAGAAATGTAATTAAAAATCCAGAAAATTTTATTCCCAGAGATCCTCGAAAACTCGGATTTAATTGGGATAATTTTATTAATCAACATAAAGAAATGTATAACTCATAAAATATAAAAACATGTTTGATAAACTATCAAAAAACCCTAGTATAGTTGTGTTTGATGCTTCTTCTAAATTGCTCAAAAGACTCAAAATGACTAAAGAATTCGAAAGTTTTAAATTTCATCCTTACTCGTTAAATCCTAAAAAAAATAACGATATAGATGTTCTTAAATATCATGAAAGTGAGGAGGTTAATCAAAATAGTGGAGAGATAACGGCCTTACATAAAAGAAGCTTATTGAATGGTCTAGCTAAATATCCTTACAGATCAAAATATGTATTATTTAAATTATCTTTTTTTAATATATATTTTTATTTAGGTTTAATAGGAATGTTAAGGCGTTATATTATAGGATTAGCGCAAGAAAATAATAGGTTACATATAATTGGGATTAAAACATTTACTAAGAATATACTAGATTACTACGTTGTAATAAAAAATCCTAATTCAAAGTTTACTAATCATTTCTCTATCTCTAGTGAAATTAATTATCGGGGGTTTCTTGATTATTTAAATAACTCTGGTAAAAAGTATGCAGTAATTCGCTTTTTTGAAAAATTACCAAATAGATATAGAGATGGAGGAGATTTGGATGTATTAGTTGAAGATGAGCTTTTTGATACAACAAGTAACTTTTTGAGTGAGAACTCTGGTCCTGAAATGATTGATATGTATTCTGTTACAGGCCCATCAAATGCTCAGAAAATCCCATATTACACTCCTTACTTAGCAAAAAAAATTCTTAATGAGACTGTTACTCATAATGGATATAGTGTTCCAAATCCTAAACACTACTTAAATAGTTTTATTTATCATTGTTTATACCACAAAGGATTAACTAGTGGTATTCCTACAAAGTATAAAGATTTGAAAATATCAAACTCCCCGGACAACAATTATCTGTTAAAAATTAAGGAACTTTCAAAACCTTTTAATATTGATGTTGGAGCAACCCTTGAGGAACTAGATAAATATATGAAAAGTGTTGGATGGAGGCCACATTTAGACACATTAGATTTATTGTCATCAAATAATAAATGGCTATCCAAGCACGTTAAAGCAACTAACTTAGGAAAGGAACTATGTTTGGTTGCTTGTGTATTAAAAAAAGGTTTTTTTGAGCATAATAAAATTGAAGAATTTGAGAAAAAAATCAAATCATTAAAATTTAAAGCTTTAAATAAAGAAATTTTAATGGGAGATAGGCTACAGGTTGCCTATAATCATCTTAGAGGTGGAAATTGGTCTGCAACAAATGAAGAACAATATTCACCACAAGCTGTTTATTTGTTAGTTGATGAATCAAATGATGGATATTTGGTTCGTAAAAATAATCTACATTATAATCCAAGGTCTAAAAAAATGGCTTTAAGAAAAGAGTTTGATGTAGGAACACAAAGTCATATTCATATGACAGATAATACTTATCAATCAATAGAGTATGTAGATGTCTTGTATCCTGGCGAACTATCCAAATACAAACAAATGATTCAAGACATCGATATAGATACCCCTGAAAACAGCTTTCTTCAAAATTTTTTGTTTATTATGAGATATAAATTAAAAATTTTGCCTAGGAGAATTAAAGAAGGATTAATGGAATTGTTTAGATCCGTTATTTAATTTCGTGAAGAAAATTTATTTAATATTATTAATTGCATTTATACCATACATAATTATAGCAGAATTATTTAGTATTTACATTCCCATTGAATTTTCATCCGTTTTTATTTTATTTTCTTTTTATTACTTCATAAAACTATTTAGAAAGGATAATATAGGTATTGTTAGCCTATTATATTTTATTGTTTTCACAATACCATTTTTACATCTTGTACCATATATGTGGATTGATATACAATCACAAGGAGAAATAGTTTGGGGTTTAGCATCAAATTCCTTTCAATTTAATGAAGAAATAATAGATTTAGTAGGAGTTATGGCTTGTTGTGGAATTGCAGGTATGATTTTACCAACCTTTTTTGCTGGTAAAAAAAATGTTGACATTAGTAAAAATACTAACTTAAAAATCTTTAAAAAAAGTATGCCAATTGTATTGTGGTTTTTTTGGTTATTTTTAGGCCTTTATCTTTCTATAATTTCTGCACCGTCTGATAATTTACTTGATGCGGCATACACCACTGTTGGGAGTGTAAGTAGAGATTTAAATGTGAGTTCAGCATGGTTACTTTCATATATTATTCTTCTATTTACATTATATGATTCATTAATAGAGCAAAACAAGTATCTAAGAAAAGTAAAGAAACTAAGTGTTTTTACAGTTATAATTTATATAATACTTGTGCTTCAGTTTTTTAGAGGTGATAGAGAATCAATACCATGGATATTAGCATGCATTTTAATGTTATATTATTGGTTTCCTTCTCTAAATAAATCAAAAATCAAAGTACCAAAAACTAAACTTTTGATATTTTTTATTTCAATTTTTGCAATAAGTTATGTAGTTGGTTTTTTGAGAAGTCGTGTATCAGGAAGTGCTGATTTATCTGATGTGATAATTGTAGTTTCAACCATATTGATAGAAAACCCTGAATTATTAAAAGGTACTTGGACTGCAGTTTTACTAACTCCTTTGAGTGTAGCTGGAGAACATGTTCTTTATAATAAACCATATTTATTTGGTCTGGATTATATAAATTTATTTTTATCTAGTCCACCTGGTTTTATCACTGATATTTTTGGTTATGAGCGCCCTTGGTCTCTAGGTAATGGACCTGCAAATGAAATGATATATGGTCTTGGAGGTACTCATTCATCAGTATTACCCTTTAGAAATTTTGGATTAATAGGCATAACTATAATTACTTATATAATTTTTTATTTTTTGATCAAAGTAGATAATTTAGTTTTCAGAAAACCCTCAATTTCAACTATAGTTCTTTTAGCAA
>Ga0163111_10001207_pt1 | contig 15818 bp, 24 predicted proteins | sample CRUFie1St18metaG_FD_109645 | JGI IMG/M metagenome (GOLD analysis project Ga0163111, IMG submission 109645) | Marine microbial communities from the Costa Rica Dome - CRUD Field 142mm St18 metaG | ecosystem: Environmental > Aquatic > Marine > Oceanic > Photic zone | place: Costa Rica: the Eastern...
CCTCATCTTTTAAATAACCAATTTTTTGGTAAAACGGATAAACCATTGGGCCAATAAAGGCATCGCTAAGTTTAAAAAACACTATAAATAACATTATTAAAATTGCCCCATCGCGAGTAATAAACTCTTTAAACGGTGCTATTACAGCTTTTATAAGCCACTCTTTAAAACTATTGGCTATATCAATTTTTGTGTTAGGCTCCTTAGCTATAAACATAGCTAAAACCCCTACTAGCATAACTACAGCCATGCAAATATAAGTATAAAACCAAGAATTAGCAGAGCCATAAACACTATCAAAATAACTGCTAATAAATAATGCCCCTGCCCCACTAATAAGCATACCTATACGGTAACCTAATACACTAGCACTAGCACCTAAGGCCTGTGTGTTATCGTCTAACACCTCAATACGATAAGCATCTATAACTATATCTTGGCTAGCACTAGCAAAAGCTACACATAAGCCTGCCAAAGCTAACAACCATGGTGATAGTTTAGGATCAATAGATCCCATCCATATAATAGCTGCTATAGTAGATATTTGGGTCAGTAACATCCAGCCGCGCCGCCTACCTAGTAACTTACCAAAAATTGGGGCGGTAGTTCTATCAATTATTGGAGCCCATAAAAACTTTAACGCATACGGCATACCGACTGCTGCATACAAGCTTATAGTAGTTAGGCTTACATCAACCTCTGCTAACCACCAGGTAAGAGTTGATAAGGTTAACAAACGTGGTAAACCACTAGAGATACCCATCATAAAAATAATCAGTGCTTGCTTAGTTAAATATGGTTTTATAGTTTGTATCATTACTTGATGTTAGAGTAGAACTTTAGTACTATATTACGTTATATGGGCATAAGTGGATTTCGCATATTATCTTTGTTGCTGCTATTAGCAATAGTTAGTTTTGCTGGATATCAATACCACTATGATAGTAAATTTGGCAATTTAAGCTTACATGATAAAGACAACCTGATTGAGCTATACACAATGCTTGATGAGCGTGTTGAGATGGTTGAAAATGATATAGTACGTATTAACCAAAATCTGCTTGAAGTTAATAAGTATGATGATTTTTTACGCCCTAATAAAGAGCTGTTTCAGGATATTGACCAAGTACAGGATAGAATTGAAAAAATTGAAGATATACGTAACGATTTAGCTTTAGATTTTTATAATAAAATATACTTAGATATCTCTGCTTATGAGCATGTGTTAGCCGCTATAGGTATGGATTATACCCAAATTGTAAGTTATAACTTTGCTAGCAAGTCAAATATAGGTGGGCCTTATATTCCTATTAATACACTTGATAAGGTTCAACTTAGCCAAGATAAAACGATAGAAGGGCGGATACGCTATTTAAATGAGCTTAAAAGCATTGTTTACTACCTACCGCTTAGCTTGCCTATGAATAACGCTAAAGTTACAAGCAAATATGGCCCAAGGCGTGACCCAATAACCGGCCAATGGGCACAGCATAACGGTATTGATTTAGTTAATAATGCTGATCCAGCAATTTTATCTACCGCCCCTGGTGTAGTAAAATTTGCCGGATGGAAAAGCGGTTACGGCAAAGTAGTAGATATTGATCATGGCCACGATGTAGTAACTAGATATGCACACTTAAGTAAAATACTTGTAGGTAAAGGCCAACAAGTTGATCGTAAAGATGTGATAGGCATAATGGGTAGTACTGGGCGCTCTACTGGCCCACACCTACATTACGAGGTACGTATGAACAACCGCCCTATTAACCCTAAAAAATTCTTTAAAGCTGGTAAATATGTTTTCTTTGGTAGTTAAAACCTCTGTTATAGATAGCTCCACCTATGTTGAGGGTGATATCCAAACCGATGCCAACCTTAAAATAAACGGTAAGGTTAATGGCGATATAAAAGTGCTTAACCTAGAGCTTACTAAAAAAGCTGAGGTAAATGGCAAAATCACCGCCTTTAAAGCTTATATTAATGGCCAAATTACTGGTGATGTTATTGCTAACTTTATAAGCTTAGGCCCAAATGCTAAAGTTATGGGTAACGTTGAATACCATAAAATAAATATTGCTGCTGGTGCAGCTATAGACGGCCAATGCAAGCGCCATGATGAGAATGCCCATAAATTGATTGAAAAGAAGTAAAATTTTACCTTTTACCAGTATATTAACCTTTATTAATACTTAATGTTTTAGTATTGTACTCAACCTATGAGTGATGTTAAAACCACAGGCACTTTATATTTAATGGGCGCCCCAGTATATGATGGCAACATAACAAAATACTACGAGGTAATTGCCAATATACTCACAAAATTTGGTGCAAAACCAAATGTAAAGACATCAGTTGATGATAACCAAAAAGTAAATAAACTACTTAATGATATTAGAGAACAAGTAGGCGATAATTTAGTAGAATGTACTGGCGGTAACCACCCGAACGTAGCACGTACAATTATACAAATGCTTAGTAAAGCTATTGATGTAAAACTAATTGGTGGTTATGGCAATGATGATTTAGGCCAACAAATTCATCAAGTATTAGTAACAGAGCTTGGAGTTGATGTAACTCTACCACTTGATAAACGCATAAAAACGCGTGCTGCAATTGTTATGCCAGGTGAGGATCCTACAACTAAAACAACAGTATCATCTAAAACCAATTTAAATCGTTTTATTGAGGCAAAGCATATTCCACAATTCCCTCCTTGTGATGATCCTGAAACACCTACCCTAAAAGATGGTGATGTGCTTGTAATTAATGGCTCAGCACATCGACACATGACACCTGAAGCAGCAAAAAAACTATTAGAGGTTGCCAAGGAGTGTAATACACGTAGAGAAGCAAATAAACTTGAGGGTAATAATAAGCTTGGTGTAAAAGTTGTACTCAACCCGCTTACTAGGCCCGCAGTTACAATACTGCACCTTGGTTATTATAAAGAGCTACTAAAAATTGCAGACACTGTAGTAGTTAATGAAACAGAAATACTAGCAATTACCAACCCAGAAGCTTTTAAAATTGAAGATAATAAAATTGTAAAAAAACCAAACGGTGAAGAACTACAAACACTATTGGACCAAGATATTGGGCAGATGGTAAGTCAATTGAGAGAAGACCAACTAGTAGTTATTACCCATGGCGACAAAGGAATGCATTTTATTATACAAGGCCATTATCATCATCAACCGGCTGGTGAGATTGAGGATGGTACCCCGATATTTCCTAATGGCTGTGGGGATAGTGTAAATGCCATGGTAATCGCATTTATGATAACTGACATTCTTGATTTATCATTTCAAGGTATTAATAGGCTTGCTCAAGCTTGTTCCTCAATTGCTTTAGCAACCTTAGTTAATATCACTACCGAAACACCAGATGCACTTGGAGAATGGACAAAGGTTTTAACAGCCCATGGTAAAGAGCCACAACCAGAAAAGGTTAGATGTAGTAGTGTGGAAACGCCCCGGCCAGGAATATCCTGCCCACAATGCAACTAGCTAGCGTGGTCGGTACCTGGCTCTTCGCTAAAGTATAAATCGTATTTATCTTCTACACCCTTAAACTCATCAGCATTTTCCATTGGCTCACCTTTACTGGTGATATTTGGCCATTTTTCCGCAAACTCACGGTTTACCTCTAGCCATTTAAGGTTATCTTCGCTTTCTGCCTCAATTGCCTCTGCCGGGCACTCTGGCTCACAAACTCCACAATCAATGCATTCATCCGGGTGGATTACTAACATGTTCTCACCCTCATAGAAACAATCTACGGGGCAAACCTCTACACAATCTTTGTATTTGCACTTAATGCATTGCTCTGTAACTACGTATGCCATAATTAATTTTTAATATAAAAAAGTTAACAGTTTATTTATGTTTTAATTTTTTTCCTGCAAGTTCTTTTTGCAGTAAAGCTGTTTTTATTCTTACCAAGGCGATTAACATAAAAACACTTACAAAAGCCAACAACATGATGATTAGCGGCAACAACATAGTATTATGTATTGCCGGGTCTGCTAGTTTTTCAAACGTGCTAAAGCTAGCTGGTTGGTGCTGGGTGTTCCACCAATCTACTGAAAATTTTATAATTGGTATGTTAACCATGCCTATAACACAAAGTATGCTGGCCGATGATGCCTCTTTTTGTTTATTACTAAAACTATCGGTTAAAATAATGTAACCTACATATATAAAAAATAGTAGCAAAACAGAGGTAAGCCGTGCATCCCATACCCACCAAGCACCCCACATAGGCTTGGCCCATATGGCACCGGTTAATAGGCATATAAAACAAAAACATGCCCCTATAGGTGCAATTGCTTTGGCTATTAAGTAACTTGCCGGGTTGCGCCATACTAAATAGCCTATGCTTAAAATACTCATTAAAGCATATACAGCAAGGCTTAGCCAAGCACTTGGCACATGTATATACATAATTTTTACTGTACTACCTTGCTGGTAATCTGCCGGTGCTATTGCTAATGCATATATTAAACCAACAGCTAGTAGGGCAATTGTAGCTAATAATAAAAATGGGATCACCCTATCGCTAAAATTAATAATTTTACGCGGGGTTAGTATGTTGCTTATAAATTGCATTAATCTTTTATATGATGGCCCAGTTTAGCGGCCTTTGTTTTAAGATAATCTGCATTATCTTTAGTGGCAAGTATATGCGGTACTCTATTGGCAATTTCAATACCAAATTGCTCTAACCCATCTAATTTTTTAGGGTTATTGGTTAAAACATCTATTTTTTGTATATCTAACTGCTTTAGCATGGTAGCTGCTATATTAAATCCACGCTCATCGTCAGCAAAGCCAATAAACTGGTTAGCCTGTACGGTATCCATACCTCGGCTTTGTGCTTGGTAGGCACGCAGCTTGTTAATTAAACCAATACCGCGCCCCTCTTGCATTAAATACAAAATTACCCCACCGCCATGCTTGTTTATTATATCTATCGCACTAGTTAGCTGCTGGTGGCAATCACTACCTAGCTCAACTAAAAAATCACCCGTGTAATTACTACTATGTACACGTATTAATGGTGGCTTGGCTAAGTTTGCTATATCGCCAATTACAATCGCAAAATGCTCTGCAAACCCGTTTGTGGGCCTAAACCCCACTATTTTTGCATGTGGGGCATGGTTTAGTGTTATATCTGCCTCCACTACCTTGGTTAGCTCTGTAGCTATAATGTTTTTATAATCTAATACAGCCTGTGCCTGCATAGATATTTTTCGGGTTAAAAAGTCACACTCAGCTATTATAACAGCCGGGGCTAACTCAGCTAATTTTGCTAAATGTATTACTGCTTTAGTTATTAGGCTATCATCTATTTTATACTCTACTTGGCTTTGCTTATTATCGCCAAATACCAGGTTGGTAATACTTGCTATATCTTGGCTTGCACACGATATAGTAATATTATCACTAGGCTGAGCATCTAATATATGCTGTGCCCTAGCAGATGTTAAAACTAGCTTTGCATTGCGTTTTATTAACTGGTTTAGCTGCTGCTCAGTTAAAAACTCAGGTGAGCATACCGCATATATCTGGTTGTGATGGGTAATTACCACCTCCCTCCCCCGACGTATATCGGCAATTGCACGCTCTATATAGTGTTGCTGATCTTGCATTTATTATATGTTTTACAAAGCAAATTTGGTTAAAAACTCCTCACGCTGGCCTTGTACTAATATATTAATATTTTTAGTAATACGGGCAGTTATATCGCCTACCTTATCCACCTGCTCGGTACTAAAATCACTTAATACATGGCCATTTACCTGGCCTTTATGCTCTGGACGGCCAATACCTAATTTAATTTTATGATAATTTTTACCATAATGAGCATCAATACTTTTTAAGCCATTATGCCCGTTATTACTGCCACCTTGCGCCCATTTTATTTTACCTAGGGCTATATCTAGCTCATCATAAAATACATAGCATTGCTCTATTGGTATTTTATAAAATGCTGCTATCTGGGCTAATGGAATGCCCGAATTATTCATATAGCTCTGTGGCTTAGCTAATATGCAATCTATTCCATCTATATTTAGCTTAGTGTAATCACACTCATTTTTATGGTTAAATTGCTCTGGCAAAATATCGTGTTTAGCAGCAATGGCATCAATTGCCATAAAGCCAATATTATGGCGATTATTTTGGTATTTGTCGCCGGGGTTACCTAAACCTACCAGCAATTTCATACACTACTCAGATTTTTCTTCAGCTGAATCTTCGCCCTCGCCATCTTCACCTTCTGCCTCTGCAGTTGGTTCAGCATCTGCTTTAGCACCACGGCCTACAATAGCTGCTACAGTAAAGTTACGCTTTAGGGTTGGCTCTACGCCATCTGGCAATTCTATCTCCTCAATATGGATAGATTCACCTATCTGCTTACCAGTTAGGTCTACCTCTATATATTCAGGTACTGCATTTGGCATACAAGTAAAGTTGATTGTATGACGCACAATATTCAAGTTACCACCACGCTTAATGCCAGGGCTAGCTTGATGATTTGTAAAAATTACTGGTATATCTAAAACTACGGCTTCTTTATCGTTAACACGCATAAAGTCTACATGCTCTAGCTTATCGGTAACTGGGTTTTTTTGTAAATCACGCGGTAATACTTTTACGTTATCATTGCCAATTTTAAGCTCAATAACTTTACTTAAAAAGCCAAACTTATCAGTTTGCATGCGCAGCTCTTTACGATCAAGCGTAATTGCCTGTGGCTCTTTACTAGCGCCATATACAACGCCAGGTATTTTATTGTTACGGCGTAATTCACGTGCTACGCCTTTACCAGTTTGTGTTCTTAATTCTGCTTGTAAAGTTGCCATTATTAATACCTATTTTATTTACGCAGCTTCAGCCTGATCTTGCTTTACTACTTTAACTTTAACCTGATCTCTAAACGGGAAGTTAAAACCTTTTAGTAACTCATACGCCTCTTCATCAGTTTTAGCGCTAGTTACTAAAGTTATATCCATACCACGCATACGATCTACTTTATCATAATCGATCTCAGGAAACACGATATGCTCTTTAATACCAAAGTTATAGTTACCAGCTTTATCAAAACTTTTTGCTGTTAAACCTCTAAAATCACGAATACGAGGCATCGCAATGAGTACTAGCCTGTCTAAAAACTCATACATACGACTTTTGCGTAAAGTTACTTTACAGCCGATCTTCATCTCTTCACGTAATTTAAAACCTGCGATAGATTTTTTAGCACGTGTAATTACTGGCTTTTGGCCTGCAATTGCTGTTAAATCTACAACTGCACTATCGGTAGCTTTGCTATCCTGCACAGTTTCACCTACACCCATATTGATTACAATCTTTTGTAACTTAGGTACTTGCATAATATTTTTGTAACCAAACTTTTTTTGTAAAGCTGGTATAATATTATTTTTATATTCTTCGTATAATCTAGCCATTTCAATAACCTATTAACTTAGCACCTCACCAGAACGCTTAGCAAAGCGCACTTTTTTAGCGTCCTTACCTTTGCCCTCAATTTTAAAGCCAACGCGGGTCGGTTTATCATCTTTAGGGTCAACAACAGCAAGGTTACTTAAATCGATTGGTGCTTCAATCTTTTTAATGCCACCAGCATCAAACTGAGTTGGTTTTTGGTGCTTGGTAACAATATGGATACCTTGCACAAGCGCTCTGCCCTCTTTAGGCATAACTTTAGTTACGGTACCGCGCTTACCTTTATCACGGCCAGTAATTACTATTACTTTATCGTCTTTTTTTATTTTAGCAGCCATTTTACAGCACCTCCGGAGCAAGTGAAACTATCTTCATAAAGCCTTTACCGCGTAACTCACGTACAACAGGGCCAAAAATACGAGTACCAATTGGCTCACCCTCATTATTTACAAGTACGGCAGCGTTTTTATCAAAGCGGATAATACTACCATCTTTACGCTTAATGTTAGAGCTAGTACGCACAATAACGGCTTTTTTCACCTCACCTTTTTTTACTTTACCGCGAGGTATCGCATCTTTTATTGAAACTACAATAATATCGCCAACACTAGCTATTTTACGCTTAGAGCCACCTAACACTTTAATGCATTGCACCTCTTTAGCGCCGCTATTATCAGCAACATCTAATTTTGATTGCATCTGGATCATTACTTATCTCCCTCAGCTTTAAGTACACTCCACGATTTATCTTTACTAATCGGCCTGCACTCAACAATACGTACTACATTGCCTGTTTTATGCTCGTTAGCTTCATCATGAGCTTTATATTTTTTGCTCGCCTTTACAGTTTTTTTGTAAAGCGGGTGTAAGTACTTACGCTCAACACGTACTGTTATAGTTTTATCCTGCTTATCGCTAGTAACTACACCTTGTAATATTCTTTTAGGCATTAGCTTTCCTCTTTTCGTTAAGTACAGTGTTTACCACTGCTATGCTGCGGCGTACCTCTTTAATGCGGTGAGTCTTCTCTAACTCAGCTTTTTGCATGCGTAGGTTAAATGCCTCTTGCTTTAAATCTAATAGTTTTGCGTTTAGCTTTTTTTCATCATCTTTACGCAAGTCTACTGCTTTTAATATGTTTTTATTATTAGCCATTAGTAACTCTCTTATTAATTTAGGCCCTCTGGTTTGATACGCTTAACTACTTTACATTTTACTGGCAGTTTAGCTGCTGCTAACTCAAATGCTTTAAGGGCTACCTCTTCTGGCACACCGCCTAGCTCAAACATAATGCGGCCTGGCTTAACACGTGCAGCCCAAAACTCGGGTGTACCTTTACCTTTACCCATACGTACCTCAGCTGGCTTTTGGCTCACTGGCACATCAGGGAAGATACGAATCCATAGCTTACCTAAGCGCTTCATCGCGCGGGTAATAGTACGGCGGCTTGCCTCTATCTGCCTAGCTGTAATACGCGCTGGCTCTAATGTTTTAAGGCCATAATCGCCATTATTAAGCTCAAAGCCACCTTTAGCCTCACCGTGGATACGGCCTTTATGCGCTTTTCTGTATTTTGTTCTTTTAGGACTTAGCATTTTTTATCTCGAGTTATCTTAAACTATTAAATTTAAGGGAGAGGTTTGTAGCCTATATTTATAATCAGTTCAAGCGGAAATGATGGGTGAGTTGCGATAAATTTTGGGGTTATGTTAATTTATCGTTAATGTTTTATAGCAAGTTTTATAAAAACAAACAGAAATGCAATTAATTACACTAGAACATATACAAATAGCCTTTGGGGTTAACGCAAGAGAGGCGGCAACATTATTGACAAATGCTAATATAGGGCCATTCTATGGGGCCGTTTTTATCAAAGGTAATCTAATAGACGCCTATGAAAGAGGTCATTTTAATGATAAATTTGATAACGTTTCAGCGCTCTCACAAGCAATTAATAAAGCTGTAGAAGATGTGGCAAAAAGCTACCATAAGTAAGGTAGGCTTTAAACCTCGTTAGCGCGCTTATCAGCAGCCATTGGGTCGTGCTCCATAATATCGCCTTTATAGATCCACACTTTAATACCAATTAGGCCATATGTGGTTAGGGCTTCAGCCGTGCCATAATCTACATTTGCACGCAAAGTGTGTAGAGGCACGCGGCCTTCACGGTACCATTCCATACGGGCAATCTCAGCACCACCTAAACGGCCAGAGCAATTTATACGGATACCTTTAGCACCCATACGCATCGCACTACCAACAGCACGTTTCATCGCACGTCTAAAAGATACACGCTTTTCAATCTGTTGAGCAACACTATCTGCAACAATGGTTGCGTCCATCTCTGGTTTGCGTACTTCAACAATATTTAGGCTTACTTCATCACGAGTAAGTTTTTGGATAGATTTTTTTAGCTTTTCAATATCGGCACCTTTTTTACCAATAATCACACCTGGCTTTGCAGTGTGTACAGCTACAATACATTTTTTATTAGGGCGCTCAATAATCACCTTACTAATGCTAGCGCTTTTAAGTTGTTTTTTAATAAAGGCCTTAATTTTTAAGTCCTCATGCAGGTTTTTTGCATAGTCGCCTTCCGCATACCAACGGCTATCCCATGTGCGGTTGATACCTACTCTTAGACCTATCGGATTAACTTTTTGACCCATAATGTACTACTCTGATTTTTCTTTTAAAATTATTGTTAAGTTGCTAAATGGCTTAAGGATTTTACACCCCCTACCCTTTGCACGTGCTCTAAAGCGCTTCATTGTGTATGATTTGCCAGTGTAGGCCTCTGCTACATAAAGCTCATCCACGTTCATGTTAAAATTATTTTCAGCATTTGCTATAGCTGATTGTAATGTCTTTTTAACATCATTAGCTATACGACGCTTACTAAAAGTTAGCTGCGCTAATGCTGTATCTACGTTCATGCCGCGGATCATCTCTGCCACAATGTTTAGCTTTTGTTGACCAGTACGAATACTACGCGTAGTAGCTTTTGCTACTTGCTGAGTTTCTTGCTGTTTTTTTTCTGCCTTTGCCATAATTAAACCTAATTATATTTATAATTACTTTCTCTTCTTCTTATCTTCGCCGTGTCCGTAATAAGTACGAGTTGCTGAAAACTCACCAAATTTATGGCCCACCATCTCTTCAGTTACTAGTACTTCAATAAATTTATGGCCATTGTAAACACCAAATTTTACACCCACAAATTGTGGTAATATCACATTATCGCGATAGTAAATATTTAGCGGGCGCGATTTACCCTCTTTGCGCCAGTTTTCTACTTTTTTAAGTAGTTTTTGTCTTACAAATGGTCCTTTCCAAACTGATCTTGGCATATTATTTACCTATTATTCCTACTTTTTGTGTCTTGATCTAATGATTAATTTGTTACTCTTCTTGATAGAGCGTGTACGCTTACCTTTAGTAGGTTTACCCCACTTAGATACTGGATGTCTACCACCAGAGGTTTTACCCTCACCACCACCATGCGGGTGATCTACCGGGTTCATCGCTACACCACGCACATGCGGGCGTTTACCCATCCAACGTGAGCGGCCAGCCTTACCAATCTTTTTGTTTTGGTTATCTGGGTTAGATACGGCACCAATAGTAGCTAAACACTCAGCACGTACCATGCGTAGCTCACCACTACGTAACTTAAGCTGTGCGTAACCACCATCTTTACCTACAAGCTGTACATAACTACCAGCAGAGCGCGCAATTTGCCCGCCCTTACCTGCTTTAAGCTCCACATTATGGATAATTGTACCAACTGGTATATTAGCAAGTGGTAATGTATTGCCTGGCTTAATATCCGCGTTTTTGCCAGACACTACACTATCACCCACACGTAATTTTTGCGGGGCAATAATATATGCTAACTCTTTATCCTCGTAACGGATAAGCGCAATAAACGCGGTACGGTTAGGATCATACTCAATACGCTCAACTTTAGCGGCAACATCAAACTTGTTACGCTTAAAATCAATTAAACGGTATTTTTGCTTATGGCCACCACCACGATGACGGCTTGTCATATGCCCGTTATTATTACGGCCACCAGTAGATTTTTTACCCGCTATTAGGGTCTTCTCTGCCTTGCCTTTATATAGCTCAGATTTATCAACCTGTACTAAATGACGTTGGCCAGGGGTAGTAGGGTTAAACTTTTTTAATGCCATTATGCTGCACCTCCAACTTCAATCGTTTGGCCTTCTTTAACTGTAACAATAGCTTTTTTAAATGCGTTTTGCTTACCTAGGCGGCCTTTAAAACGTTTAACTTTGCCATCGTAATTAATTACGTTAACTTTAGTTACATCTACGTTAAATATCTCCTCAACTGCAGTTTTTATCAGCGGCTTGTTTGCATCAACTGCAACCTTAAAGCTATACTTATTAAATGCACCCTGGATAGTAGATTTCTCTGTAACTATGGCGCTACGAATTACATCATAGTTATTTGGGTTAGTAACTTTTTTTGCCATTACGCTAACCTCTCTTGTAGTTTAGTTATTGCTGCTTCGGTTAAAACTAGCTTTTCGTGGTTTAGTATATCGTAAACATTAGCACCTATACTAGGTAGAGCATCAATTTTATATAAATTGCGTGCTGCTTTGCTAAAGTTTTCACATACATTTTCACCATCTATAATAAGGGCTGTTTTCCAGCCAAAATCACTGATGATTTTGCTTAGGTTTTTAGTTTTAGCATCTTTTAGCTTACACTCTTTAAGTACAATAAGGTTACCCTCTTTTTGCTTAGCAGAAAGAGCAGATTTTAAACCTAATGCACGTACTTTTTTAGTTAAATCATGAGCATGGCTACGTACAACTGGGCCAAATGTAGTTTGTCCACCACGCATTTGAGCGCTACGTAAGCTACCTTGCCTAGCATTACCTGTGCCTTTTTGTTTAAAAGGTTTTTTAGTGGTACCACTTATCTCACTAATTGTTTTAGTTTTATGTGTACCAGCCTGGCGCTTTGCACGCTGCCAGTTTACTACACGCGTTAGTATATCTGCACGTGGCTCAATACCAAATACATCCTTAGCTAGCTCAATATCGCCAGTTTTTTTATTGTTTATATCGTATACTGCAACTTTCATTTTTACTCTTTAGCCTCAGTGTTGTCCTCAGTCTTAGCTTCCTCAGCTTTTGCTTCAGTAGCCTCCTCTGTGTTTTCATTAGCTGGCTTACCACCTTTAATACCAGCTGGGAATGGCGCATCATCATCAAGTGGCTGCTTTACAGCATCAGTAATGCGTACAAAACTATTTTTACTACCTGGCACACTACCAGCAATAAATATCAGGCCTTGCTCTTCATCAACTTTGATAATCTCTAGGTTTTGTTGAGTCACACGCTCATTACCCATGTGTCCGGCCATTTTTTTACCTTTAAATACACGGCCCGGATCTTGACAATGCCCTGTAGAACCATGCGAACGGTGACTAATAGATACACCGTGCGTTGCCTCTAAACCGCCAAATCCGTGGCGCTTCATACCACCAGCAAAACCTTTACCTATAGTAATACCACATACATCAACTATTTGACCTTCCACAAAGTGGTTAGCACCTAGCTCTGCACCTACTTCTACCTGGCCTTTATCACTAACTCTAAACTCTACCACTTTTTTACGAGGGGTAATTTTTAGCTTATTATAAACAGCTTTTTGTGGCTTATTGATGCGGTTTTCTTTAGTTTCTTGCGTTGCTAAAATCACTGCATTATAGCCATCTTTATCAGTGGTCCGCTGGCCAATTACATTAGTTTTTTCCAGCTTTAATATGGTTACTGGCACGTGCTTATCGTTAGTAAATAAGCGGCTCATGCCCAGTTTTTTTACTAGTAAACCTGTACGCATTATGCTGCCTCTTCCATTAATTTGATTTCTACATTTACGCCACTTGGTAAATCTAAACGCATTAGGCTATCTACTGTATCTGGCGTAGTATCTACAATATCAATTAAGCGGACATGGGTACGTACCTCATACTGCTCACGTGATTTTTTGTTAACAAAGGTTGAGCGATTAACAGTTAGCTTACCAATATGGCGTGGCATAGGTATAGGGCCTAGCACGCGGCTGCCTGTACGCTTTGCTGTGTTACAAATATCTGCCGCAGAATTATCTAAAATTCTGTGATCAAAAGCTTTTAATTTTATGCGTATTTTTTGGTTCATAATTTATCTAATTAAGCTTGCTATGCTGCCTTTGCTGTTATTTCTTCTTCCACGTTTTTAGGCACCGCCGAGTAGTGGCTAAACTGCATGGTTGGCTGGCCACGTCCTTGTGTCATACTACGTAGTACACTAATGTAACCAAACATACTTGCTAGTGGCACTGTTGCGTTAACGACTTTTGCGTTACCTCTATCATCCATACCACTTACTTGACCACGGCGGCTGTTTAAATCGCCGATTACATCACCCATATATTCTTCAGGGGTTATAACTTCAACCTTCATCATTGGCTCTAGCAATGTAGGGCCAGCTTGCTTTATACCCTCGCGGAATGCTGCTTTTGCGGCAATTTCAAAGGCCATAACGCTGGAGTCAACATCGTGGAAGGCACCATCAACAAGGGTAGCCTTAAAATCAATAGTCGGGAAGCCAGCAACAACACCTGTTTTTGCCTGCTCTTCAATACCCTTAGTTACACCTGGGATGTACTCTTTAGGCACGTTACCACCAACGATTTTGCTTTCAAAGCTGTAGCCTTCACCTGGCTCTGTTGGCTCAAACAATATTTTAACACGCGCGAATTGACCAGCACCACCAGATTGCTTTTTATGAGTATAATCCACCTCAAAGCTTTGAGCGATAGTCTCACGATACGCTACTTGCGGCGCACCTATAGTGGTTTCCACCTTAAACTCACGCTTCATGCGATCGATAATGATATCTAAGTGCAGCTCACCCACACCTTTAAGTATGGTTTGGCCAGTTTCTTCATTAGTTTCTACTTGTAGAGATGGATCCTCAGCCACTAAACGGCCAATTGCAATACCCATCTTCTCTTGATCACCCTTTGTTTTAGGCTCTACGGCAATTTCAATTACCGGATCAGGAAACTCCATACGCTCCAATACAACCTGAGCATCTTGTGCGCATAAAGTATCACCAGTAGTGGTAGCCTTTAAACCAGCCACAGCTACGATATCACCTGCATATGCCTCTTTTACATCCTCACGATTGTTAGAGTGCATTAATAGCATGCGGCCGATGCGCTCTTTTTTACCTTTAACAGTATTGATAATTGTTTCACCTGATTTAAGCACACCAGAGTATACACGCACAAATGTTAAGCTGCCCACAAATGGGTCTGTCATAATTTTAAACGCTAAGGCAGAGAATGGCGCACCATCATCGCTCTCACGCTTAATCTCAACTGATTCATCATTTGCATCCACACCTGTAATTGCTGGCACTTCAACCGGTGATGGCAGGTAATCAATAACTGCATCAAGCATTGTTTGCACACCTTTATTTTTAAAGGCTGTACCATTTAATACCGGGATAATATCGCCAGCAATTGTACCTTTACGGATACATTTTTTCAGCTCTTCCTCGGTGATTTCTTCACCACCTAGGTATTTTTCCATTAGCTCGTCGTCGCACTCTACCGCCGCTTCAACTAGCTTTTCACGATATTCATTAGCTTGATCAGCAAAATCAGAGCGTATGTCAACATACTCATACTCAGCACCTAGCTGGTCGCCTTTCCAAAGTACTTCCTTCATTTTAACAAGGTCGACTAGGCCTTCATACTTATCTTCAGCACCGATAGGCAGCTGGATAACCACTGGATTAGTGCCTAAGCGATCTACCATCATGTCTACACATCTAAAGAAGTCCGCACCAGTACGATCCATTTTGTTAACAAAACACATACGAGGCACGCCGTACTTATCAGCCTGGCGCCATACAGTTTCAGATTGTGGCTCTACACCTGCCACACTATCAAACACACAAACAGCACCATCAAGCACGCGCAGGCTACGCTCTACCTCGATAGTAAAATCAACGTGGCCAGGGGTATCAATAATATTAATACGATGATCATTCCAAAAGCAAGTTGTAGCGGCTGAGGTAATTGTAATACCACGCTCTTGCTCTTGCTCCATCCAATCCATGGTAGCGGCACCATCATGCACCTCACCTATTTTATGGCTTTTACCTGTGTAGTATAAAATACGCTCAGTAGTAGTAGTTTTACCTGCATCTATGTGAGCCATGATGCCGATATTACGATATAAATGTATAGGTGTTTTACGTGCCATGTTCTACTTTTGTTTAAATTACCATTTAAAGTGGCTAAATGCCTTGTTTGC
>Ga0163111_10001210_pt1 | contig 15791 bp, 36 predicted proteins | sample CRUFie1St18metaG_FD_109645 | JGI IMG/M metagenome (GOLD analysis project Ga0163111, IMG submission 109645) | Marine microbial communities from the Costa Rica Dome - CRUD Field 142mm St18 metaG | ecosystem: Environmental > Aquatic > Marine > Oceanic > Photic zone | place: Costa Rica: the Eastern...
ATTGATGCTGTATCCTTTAACTTCTCATATAATTTATCCTTTCTAATTTTCATATCCTTCTTTTTACACTATATAACATACACAAATTATTATTGATAGTCAAATCCCCGAAAAATATTAAGAGTATTTATATTATATGTTTTCATTACTCCTCATAGTAAAAGACTATAATTTCCTTTTCTTTAAAAGACACAAGGAAGATCAGACTTATGGATCTTATTGGGGTTTACCTGGCGGAACAGTTGAGAAAGGTGAAACACCCGTTGAAGGTCTTATCAGAGAACTAAAGGAAGAGATTGGAATGGATATTACTGAGTTTACTTTACTTAACAAGTATAATAAGAATGGTAAAACCTTTAATGTCTACTATACTAATTCCCCCGATTTTGACGAATCCCTTATACGATTGAATTTTGAACATACAGAGTTTCGTTATTTTACTTATAATGAAATACTAACGAGTAAAGAATTTATCCCTGGCACTATAGATATGATTAACGACTACATTAAATCATATTACCGAACATCCTAATTTTCAGAAAAAATTGCCAAAATTTTTATTTTTGATTTACCCCCTTATTACTCTATAAAGGTTTTTTACCCCCGAGATAAAGTCCATTTTCCCTAAAAAATTGCCAAAAATTTCTCTCAGGGCATTGACCCCCCTGTACAGAGTACGAAAATACCCTATATTAAGGGGGGATACGGGAGGGGGTACCTGCAGGGGGGTCCCCCTATACCCCTATATGGGGGGTGCCAATTAATATAGAATCCTGAACCTCAAGGCAATACGTTAAAGAATTAATTTGTTGCATTTCTACATTTTTTTCTTCGGACAACATCAACTCTTTATCTTTACACTATTATTAATTTAAAAATTTGAACTATGTACACAAAAACAATTACACGAAATGTTTACGAATGGAATGACCTCACTCCTAAAGAAATGAAATGGATTGAGAATGAAACCAACAACTACATTGAAAGTCAAAAAGAGGTGTTTTCTTCTATGTTGTCACAAGATGTCCTTATTCAAAACGTATTAGATTACCTTTCCGATTTTTGGGGTGAAGCTCTAAACGATAAAAGTAGAGAATGGGATATTTCCAAAGATGATTTACTCACTATGATTCATCATGTAGTAACCAAAAAGAAGAATAAGAAAGAACTTATATTTGATTAGTCTATTTTTTTACTTTTGATTATTGTTCCCCCCGCAGAAATGTGGGGGTTTTTTATGATCTACCATCTGAGTCTCTCAGACATATACTGATTGGCACGTGCCCATTAAAATAATACAGCAACGTTGCCAGTCTGTGATCAGGAATTTGTACCCACACTGATCGCACATGATGCATCTCAAGTTAATCTATTCGGCAGACATTCTTTGTCTAATATGTTTGGATATACAAGAATTATCATTATATTTGTTATGTAATCATTTAATAAACACATAAAATAAAAGTCATGATAGAAAGTATTCAAATGTTAATCGAAGTATTCGTTTCAGAAACGAAAGAGAACGGAATAGGAATGTTATTGTTATTCGGTTTTTGGGGAACTTGTGTAGTAATGTTTTATTCTACATTAGTTTATTGTATCTATTCATACATCAAATTTCAAATTCAAAAGTATAGGGTGTCATGGAAGAAAGGTTAGAAAAAATAATGGAGTGGTTAGATAGTGATAAGTTTGATTATCTATGTTATTGGATAATTGGTTTATCTTTCTCCTACTTCGTAATAAGAATTATAGTTAGTATCATTTGGGATATATAATATAATGTTTGGTTAGTTAATTTGTTTTGTTACCCCCGCAGAAATGTGGGGGTTTTTTTATTGTCCAATACGACCTGAAGGTTCACCGTCCCGTGTTAAATCTAATCGGCATTGCCAATTAAAATAGTGCTTCTCCTCCACAGGTGACTGAAGGGTGTAGAAAACTTCACCGTCACTGTCGGATTTGGCATTTTAGTCGGCAAAGAAATATAAAAAAAACTTCATTATATTTTGTTGTATTAAAAGAAAAGTGTTATATTTGGGTATAGTTAATCACACAAAACAAATTATTTAATTATGAAAAAATCAGTATCTACAATCAATCAAAATGAACTTGAAAGATTGACAACCTCTTTTGAAAAAGGAGATTTCATCAACTTGGTTACAATTACCAAAGTTAGAATGAACAAGAAAAACAACCCTTACTTTGATAAGGTATTCAAAACATCAAAAAAGAATGTTCGTTTGTTACCCGATTATGAAAAAAGGAAACAAAAGACAAACCCAACTTTTGAGGTAAAAGAAAATTGGTTTGAACACATTTCGGATTGTGTCGTTAAACACAAAAACAACGATACAAAGTATTTGATGATTGAGGGTTTTGAAAATGTCCATACTTCAAATGAGTATAAGTTTAATGGAAACGAAATATCAAAAGATGAATTTGATACTTTCTTACCAACTTACCAAAGTCGTGATGTAAATGTTATGACTATAAAACTTGACAACATTAAGAGTTTAACTTATAAAGGTGTTAAGTATGAAATTGAATAATTGTTTTTAAACCTTTCAATTATTTTGAAACTCCCCGCACTACAAGTCAAGTGTGGGGTTTTTTATTTTGTATTGTCCATACTTTTTCTCCACATGCATCTTAAGGTTTAATCTAATTGGCACGATCTGCCGAATAGAATAAGATGACGCCGTCGGGAACTTCAAGGTCTAATAACTTTGTTAATAAAAAAATATCACATTAATTTGGTTATATGAAAAGTTTGTATTACATTGGTGGTATGTTAATCACTAAAATAGAATGTCATGAAAGGTTACCTAACAAAAACACGTAGGGGATATACTCTTACTATCGTTGATAATAGCGGATGTAAACATCACTTCAACGTAAACAACTTAAATAATTTCGTAAAGAAACACCTCGATACTTCATTAGAAGAAATTGAAAATACTCGAGGACTTGGACAACGTATTACAAACCGACTTGGTTTTGGATATGATGTCGAATTAGAATGTATGGATAGATATTCGTTGATTGCAACTTGAAAATATCGAACATAATAGTAGACCAATAATAACCCACTTCTCACAGAGTGGGTTTTTTTTTATACGAACTTACGGTTCGTGTCTCCATCTCGGATTTTAATTGGCAGATAAAATAAGGTTAAACATAGTTTGTTGGTTCAATATTTGTTTAATATCTTTGTGGAAAGATTAAACGAACGTGTTTAATCGGTCTATTTTATGTGAAACGAAATAACCCTCATCTTTTAGGTGGGGGTTTATTTATGCCAATAACTTTCTTGAAGACATGTTCGGCGGTCTTCTGTTTAGATCTACCTGCCAATTAGTTTGACGTACTGGTCCAGCGCAACCTTGAACTGGTTAAAAGTGCACTTAATATATAACCTAACTCATTGATTATCAGTGTAGGTCTCGTGCCAATTAAAATAGAGCTGCGCTTGCGCTGTAGAAAACTGCAACTTTTATTGCAAATAAACTTCTTCCCGCGGCGGGTAATTAATCCCTTATAGTAGTTGGCAGAGTACGATTTGGTATAATAGAAAAAGTTTTATATCTTTATACAAAATAAAAATTATGTCAACAGAACTAAAATCAATCAAAGGTCGTAAGGAAACGGAATTTGGTTACAATGAATCAGAAATACAATTAACTCGTTTTAGTGGTGGTCCAAAAGGACTTATGGTGCAGATTAATATTTCTCCCGACGTGGACAGAAACGGAATACCAAGTGCTCATATTCAATTAACCACACAACAAGTTAAAGAACTCATTAGTGAATTAGAAGTAAACCTACTCGACTACGAACTCTGAGTCAGGGCCCTTCACGGATTTTGATCGGCATACTTTTATTTGGTATATAAAGAAAAAAGTATTATATTTGACTTAGTAATCACTTAAAAAATAGAATCATGAGATTATCTCAATTTGTAAACGTAAAACCAATGAACACAAGGGGTGGTAACCCTTCTCCCAATCAATGTATTATGTCAGACCCTCACGGGGAAACGTTCGTATCGTATGGAACAAAGATTTGTTATAGGTCTTTTGATTTGTACGGACCTGAACGAAGACCTAAGTATGTGTTTGATGAGTACTATTGGAACTATTCACGTACAACTGGTAAATACAGAAATGAATTCTTAGGAATGGGTGTACAAGAATGTAGAAAGGGAATCAAGGAGGGATGGATAAAATTAACAGATTTAAATAAGAAAAAATGATAAAATTAAAATCAGAAATGCCCGCAAGGGGAATTGAAATCGATTTAACAGGACCTGACGGCAACGCTTACTTTTTAATGGGCACTGCAAAACGTTTAGGTAGAGAAATCGGAATGTCACCAAGTAACATCGATAAGATGATTAAACGTATGACATCAGGTGACTATGAAAACTTAATCAAAGTATTTGATGATGAATTCGGAAGTGTTGTAACACTTCTTAGATAAATGTAATACAATGAATGTAATTTATAGTGGATATTTCGTAGATGATGTGGATAGTTTGAAAAAAGTATTCCCACCGAAACATGCCAATCACTTTTACCATCACCAAACCATCACCTTCCGTCCCAAAGACATAAGTGATTTAGAGGTTGGTAAGAAACTTAAGCTTGAAGTTATCGGAAGATATACTGACGACAAGGTAGATTGTCTATTAGTAAAAGGTGGAGATTCATCTAATAAATTCCCACACATTACATTGTCAACATCAGAAGGAGTAAAACCATTTGAATGTAATACACAATTAGAAAAGAATTGGTGGCGTATTACATACTTCATATCCAAGTTCAGAAAGATTCCCGTGACATGTGGGTATTTTAATGGGCAGGAAACAATAAAAGAATTATGAAAGTAACAAGTAACAATTACTCAAAACCTGAAAAGGACTTCATTAAGATTCCTATTTACTTCTACTATGATGAAGATGATAAGGTTGTTGTAGATGAAGAATGTATGATAGAAGAATTCAAGGAGGAGATCCTGAAGGTATCCCGAATTCTAAACGGCAGGAAAAAAGATGATTAATATTTTGTATAATAGAAAAAGTTTTATATCTTAGTCATGTAATCATTTAAAAACATATTGTAATGGATAAACATTTAAAACAATTCAACACGTACCTAAAAGGTAAAACAATCAAAGAAGTAACTTGGTTGAGTGAAAAGGATATGGAAAATATGATGTGGTATAAAAGACCCGTTATAATTCATTTCACGGATGGAAGTTTTGTTATCCCCCAATCAGATGATGAGGGTAACGATGGTGGGTCAATGTACTACCAAGATGAAAAAACGTCGGACGTAATTTATGTGTTATGATGAATTGGACTGACGAAATGGTAGAGGTATTCACTCAATTGTACTCAAGTAACTTTAATGCAGCATGTGTACAAGAGTTTGAATCAAAGTATAAGGTAGAGTTTAAGTATAAAGACTTTGCAGGTAAAAAGATGAATGATAAAATGGTAAGCTTTAAAAATGTAATACGTAAGATGTATAAAGAAAGTAATCCATTAGGTTTAGAATTCTTAGAAGAAAAATATTGTGGGGAAACCGAAGTTTGGAAACATCCAAAGAATGGTAAGACCTACGAAGTTCCAATAGATGTCCATAGAGACTTTGAGAATATGGTAGAAGTTTAGTTTTGTTTTGTGTGTGTCAACTGACACTTTGATTTGGTTAGTTAGAGAGACCTCCACTTTTGTGGGGGTTTTCTTGTTTTATGAAGAAAAAGTTTGCATGTTTACTCTTCACCCTAATTCTAATTGGCACCCATTGCCAAATAAAATTGACCTGGGACGGCCAGGATCACAAATTTTTTTACGAAAAGACTTGATATAATCAAAAAGTTTTTATATATTTGAAGAAGTAATCATTAATAAAACATTTAAAATGGAATACAAAGTAGTTAATTCTTCTTCACCCGAAGGTTTACAGAGTAAGGTGAACAAGTTAATCGAGGAGGGTTTTACTCCAAGTGGGGGTGTACATGTTAATGTAACCCATAGTCAAAATCGTTTTCGTGGAACACAACACGTGGACACCATAAATAAATTAGAATATGTTCAGTCAGTTATTAAAAGTGAGTAAGAAAAGTATACGAGTTCGGTTTCAAGTTAAAAATGGTAAGATTCATTTAAAAACTCCAAGCACAACGTGGACCCAAGATGAATACAAGAAAGTTGCAAGTACCATTCATTCAGTAGTATCCCCCGAGATAATGCAGAATCACAACTTTACCGCATCAGTTAATGTTTTGATATAATTAGGATATCAAAAAAATACACAGTACATTTGTAGTCTGTAAATCTTCATGACAATAAATGTTTACAGTGATTACTATGAAATACCCTCATCAGAAATGGTGGGGGTTTTCTCTTTTATAACTGGACCTGGATCAGAACCTGGTCCGTCGGGTCAAATCTAATCGGCACACATTTCCTGAGGGGTTCTGTTGGGTATATCAATATTATTATTATATTTGACACATGATATTAGTTAATGTTTCACTTAAAAAAGATAATTTATTATGAAGTATCAGAATGACACGGTGTATTACACCACAGACTTAGAAATGTTCAAACCAATGGAACATAATCGAGTTAAATCTAAAGCTCGAATCAAAGAGATCGCAAGCTCTATGATGGAAGAAGGACTTTTAAAAGTACCTATTATCGTTAATCGTAGAAAACAGATTATCGACGGACAACATAGATATGAGGCTGCTAAGATTGCAGGTAAAGGATTGTATTACATTACTGCAAATAAGTATGGGGAGAATGAAATGATGTCGATTAATAAGACCATGAAGAATTGGTCAAAGAACGATTACCTTTCTCACTATGTAAGTAAAGGGAATAAGAACTACATGAAGCTTGAACAATTCCGTAAGGAATATCCAATGTTCAGCTTAACCGATAGTTGTATATTTCTTAAAGGTGGTACCTCGGCAGGTATCAACAAAGAAACCTTTAGTGAGGGAAGATATAAAGCGGGTTCTATGGAAAAGGCGAGAATGTATGCCGACTTCATTTTATCCCTTGAACCATTCGCTCCCAACATTTATTATAGAACGGTTTTCGTAAGAACTATGTTGAGTGTTCTCGCTAAGTATTCAAACGTAGACCATTTAATGAACCCTAAGAAATATGTCAAAAGAGAGGGGGAATTTATAATGAGTGAGTTTATGAAGAAAGCCGAGATAGTACCACACTACTTTAAGTTATGTGGTGACAAGGCAGGTTATTCTCGTATGATTGAAGATATCTATAACTTCAAACGTAGGAATGACAAAAAGATATTCATTCGGGTGTAACCTCAAACTAATATCTGATTTGAATAAGGGAACTCTCCTATGGGTTCCCTTTTTTTATGCTACAAAATGTAGACTATAGTCATCATGCACTGTGAATTCTATTTGGCACGTGCCAATTAAATACTGCGAGCTCTAAGATGCAGCTCATTTAGCTCAACCTAAAATAAAAGTTCCCGCGACGGGAACGTCCTCCCTTAATCTAATCGGCAAAGAATTGTCTTGGTGTATAATAAATAAAGTGTTATATTAGATGTATGAAAAATATTAAAACAGTACAAGAAGAATTAAATAAACACGACATCCAATCAGAACTTGGAAGTAAATCAGGTTGGAGTGAAAACTCTATTATCTTTCAAGCTGATGATTGTCAAATTCTACTCTATGTCGATACCGACGAAAAAAACAATTTAAATTTATCTTATTATGATTTATTTCCTAAAGGGGAGTATTCAGAAATTCATGATGAGTACATGGAAGAAACTATGACAAGTTATAGAGGTAGTAGTTCATCTGTGGAAGAAATGTTAGATGAAGTATGTGTATGGTAACCCGATCCGACATCTCAGATGCATATTCTATTCGGCAGAGAAAATATATAAATTGTTTTGGTGTATAAAGAAAAAAGTATTATATTTGGGTATTAGTAATCATTTAAAAATTTAATAATGGGACAGTATTATAAAGTAGTAAACACTACAAAAGGAGAAGTAATGACACCACACGCATTTGGTAGTGGTGCAAAGTTAATGGAGTTTTCATCAGACAGGATGTCTATAATGCAAGGACTTGCAATTCTACTCGCCGACGGAAATAATCGTGGGGGTGGAGATTTAAGTAGTGATAATCCACTTGTGGGTTCATGGGCAGGTGATAATATTGTAGTTACAGGAGATTATGCTGATGAGGGTAAGTTCGTGCCAAAGAAAAATCACAAACAGAACCTTTACGCATATTCCGAAGAAAATTACAAAGACATATCTTTTGATGTGATTAGGGTTCTATGTGAGGATAGTTGGTGGAAAGATAATTTCTATGATGATTGGAAACAATCAAATCATCAAGATTACAATTCAGATAGACAACGACTTAAAATAGAGTTGTTTGGTGAGAATGGTAGTAAAATGAAAAAAGGGGAATATGCATAATCTACATTTTTGTATCGTAAAGGCATCTTCCCCCGAAGATGCTTGTAATTCAGTTGAAACTGAAATCTCGGAATGGGGAACTGAAAATAATTGGAGAACCATTGGTGGATGTGTCAGTGAGGATAACGAAGTGTATTCCACGTATGACAAAACTAAAGAATGGGGTAATTCGAGGTGGTGTCCCAAAGAAGGGACCACTGTTGAGGATATTAATCGGCAAGTTCGTGGGTGGATGAAAGTAGATGACTACTATAAAAATCAATTCACGAAATGTGGTGAGGGTAAACATGATAGTCCTTTTGATTGGTATGGTGCCAAGAAATACTGTGAGGATATGTTTCAAATCGAAATGTCTAAAGCTCGTTTAAAAGAAGAGGGTCGAGAGTTTGATGTATTACAAGATTACTTCTATGAGTGGGAGTTAGGAGAATGTGGGGTAACTCATATGAATACTTCTCAATTAGAAGATGATGACCCAACGAATAAAAAGTATATAGTGTATGTGGATATGCATACTTAATCATTTAAAAAAGAAAAATGGATTTAAATATAATAAGGAAAGTAGCGGATAGGTTTACTGATACTTTCAACGAGGAAATCGAAGATAGACTTATGGATGAGGGGTTAGACGCCACCGAACAAGAAGTTGAAGCTGTAATTGAAGAAATAGTAAAAATTTATAAATAAGTAATCATGTCAGACAATAAAGAATTAAAAGAAGGTCAAGAAATAACCATTAACATACCATTCACTTATACTATTGGTGATGAGGGTTTTCATAGTGGTAAAACTTTGAAAACAATTCAAGACTGTAAAGATGAAGTTCTTTCAGAAATAGAAAGTGGTTTATATGGTGAAGTATTCATGGAAATTGGTTAGTATTGTATTACACTTTATAGATTTCGTATCTACAACCCCGCAGAGATGTGGGGTTTTTTTATGCTTTAAATTTTTATTATGCATGCAGATCTATTGATAACTTTTTAATTGGCACGTGCCAAATAGATTAAGGGATTAAGGATCCTGATCACGGGACTCCATCTCAGGATCTCTGCACAGGAGGTATTTTAGTTGGCATAAAAATATAATCGTTATATTTTGGAGTTTACAATATAATGGTTATCTTTGTTATATAGTAATCAAGTAAAAATTAATTATGGGACTAGATCAATTCGCATACAGAGTCAAAAAGGGATTTATTAAACATCCCGTGGACTTTGAAACAGAAAAGTATAACGAGGAAACTGAGGAACACGAGGTACTCGTAGATAAAAAGGAACTCCATTATTGGAGGAAACATCCACACCTTCAGGGATGGATGGAAGAACTCTACTATGAGAAAGGTGGAGAGTCAGACACATTTAATTGTGTAAATGTACAACTCACTTGGGAAGACCTTGAGAATTTGGAACAAGACATTAAAACAGGTAAACTCCCCGAAACCTGTGGTTTTTTCTTCGGGGATGATTCATCAGAAGAATATAAAGAAGAAGACCTTAGATTCGTGGAAGAGGCACTATTAGCCATCAGAAAGGGATATGATGTTTTTTATTCTTCTTGGTGGTAAAAAGATAAAAATGTTATATCTTTACATATTAAAATATAATCGTAATAACTTAAAACTATAAATTATGCCAAACTGGTGTTACAATTCGGTAAACTTTACAGGTGATAAAAAAGACATCCGTAAAATGAAATCCATCATTGAGAATTCTGATGGTAAGAACGCAAATATGTTCGAGAAACTTATTGGTAGAGATGAATCTATGACTGATGAGAAGTTTAATGATGGTGGTTGGTATAACCACAACATCGCACGTTACGGAACTAAGTGGGATGTAGATAAGAATGGATTTGATTTTCCCGAGGATGAGGGTGGAAGTTGGTCTGATGATACAGCTTGGAGTCCACCAATGGAATTTTGGAGAATCTGTTCCGAAATGTATAATCTTAGTGTTGAGATGTATTACGAAGAACCTGGTGGTGACTTCTGTGGGAAGTGTGAAATCAGAAATGGTGAGATTATCAGTGAGGAGGATTACACCTACCAAGGAGGAATCTACGAATTCGAGGGTTATGCCGAATGGTATGATAGAGAATGGTTGGGTTATGGACAAGAAAGTTTCGTAGAAGAAATGTCAAGTTTGTCTGAATCAGAAGGAAAAGAGGTGTCAAGAAAAGATGTTCTTGAACAATTAGAGGAATGGTATGATTTCCTCAAGGAAAATGAGAGGGAAGAATTGACTAATGAAGTTATGGAGGAATTGAAAAAAGAAAAGAAAGAGAAAAAGGAAGTTAGAATAGAACAAATTAACGAACTAGGTGATGACTTACCATTTTGAATATAATGGTTATATTTGCAACAAGTAAAAAATTGAAAAAGTCCAAGAAGGAGATGGGACCTGTCCCGATTCTAATTGGCATGAGATATTAAGTAGAACTTTAAATTTAAATACAATATGGCGAAACAAATAAAACATGTTAATGGGGTCTTCACTCAAGTGGTGGGTACCGATAAAGAACTTTCACAGTTTGAATTGTTCTTGAATCAGTCACCTGACAAAATGAGTGGGGAACTAAATGACTTTACGGATTACTATAAACAGGTAGTAACTAAGTGGAAGTCACAATTTGACACAGTCGCACTACTTGAAGAAATTATCCTTCAACTCCGTGCCAAAGAAAATGTCACAGAGATCAAACTCTCAGTGATTCGGGACGAGTACATTTATGCGCGTTCCCCATTTTTTAGACGAGGTGGTAGTACTAAAGATATTAGAGTCATCGTTGGTAAAACAGACATTGATGGTGATGATATCGATATGTTACAGAAAGACCTCACATTTATGAAAAGGGCTCATGAGAAGATCATGGTTGCCATGGATTCGGTAATTGCCGAAAACAAAAACCTTTATGTGAAACTCACTAAGTAGTGACTTCACGTTTGTTTAATTAAAATCAGTATATGTCATACGTTCAATTATTAGAAGATTATAAACACAAAGTACACACCAAAGTTATCCGTTATATAAAGGATGAGCTTAAGGGTAATCCAATCGAGTTCGATAGGATGTTCCAAGTTAATGTAGATGTCAAAGGACACGATGAGTCAGAGACATGGGTTTGTACGGGAATCACTGAAGAAGGTTTACTTACGGGTAGAGATTCAATAGGTGATGATATCGATTTCGAGGTAAGAGGAATGGATGTAGAAGTTGCGTCATACATACTTGACCAACTGTTAGAAGTTAATTATAAATTATTAGAAGAACATGATCACAAGAGATAGCAAGGGAAGATTCGTTAGGGTAAGTGGACCCAAGAAAGTTTCCCTCGAGGAAAGAAAGAAACATGATAGTGAAAGGATGAAAACTCCCTTTTATTATCATTGGCCGAAGGGATGGTGATCACGGGGACCAAATCCCCCGATTCTATTCGGCAGGGAATGTATGACGAAAGTTAGTATATTCTAAAAAAAACTAGTATATTCGAGTTATAATTTTAATGGTGTTACAAATGAAAAAAAATCAAATCAGATTGGGTGGAGAAGTTATAGTATCCGACCCATGTTACGAGATACCGACTTGGTGTCAAGAAGTAATCGACAATGTTAGACCTGGTGTGTATGACACACAGGTGGATATATCGGACGAAGGTGATTGGGGTGAGAGGATTAAATCTCTTACTGTCATACACGAGGAATTCAAAGGAGATAACAATTGGGAACAATATTCTACGGCTATTGGAGTAGATAGTGGACAGGCAGGTGTATTCTGTAAATCAACTTACCGTAAAGATGATATCGCCCAAGACATGCCATGGTTAACTGAAAAAGGTGACCCATTTGGTGATCACCCTATTCGTCCTCAAAAGGAGGATGGTGAACAGTGGTATGTTAAAATGTGTGATCGTACCCTTAGTACTAAGGAAGGTTGGGGTGTGTATGACACAGGGGTGGTATCGTCCTCGGGTTATGGAGATGGACAGTATCAACTTGAGGTACTTCAAAGTGGTGATGATATAATCCACGGATTTAGAATAATTTTTATTGATGACAACGACCCGTTTCATCAAGATGAAGAAGAATACGAAGATGAGTGGGCAGATTAATATAGAATGTAAATACTGTATGTGGGAGGGGTCCTCTGAAGAACTCCTTCCATTTAAAGTACTCAACACATTCAAACAGGTGTGTCCCGATTGTAAAACAAACGAAAATTTAATTATATTAGAAGAAGAAATGGAGGTAATATGAAATTTAAAAGAAACAACAGGTTAAGATTCCACTTAGGTAAAGGGGAGAACTTTATGAAGTGGCAGTTAAGAAATAAAATTGATGGTATCCTTGAGTACTATGACCCAAGCGAATTCGTTTATACTATAAGTAACGGTAAATTAAATAACAGGAAGAATGTTGCCAAACAAATTCACGGAGGTTCCAACAAGACAGTGTGTTCATGGATTTCATTTGACCAAGGATCTCAGGACCTGTCGAATTTTAATCGGCAAGAATGTCTTAAGATTTCTTATAATCCAAAAGTCAAACCACATTGGGTCTGTAACGATATACCCTATAGTGATTTGGATGGGTTCGAAGGTGACGTATACATTGATGGTAAAACCCTTTACGTCAAGAAGGATCAGGTTCAGGAATATTTAAATGTGGATCTGATGGAAATAGAAGAAGTTCAATTAGAAAAAGATATAAAAAACAATTTGTATGGCGAAGAGTGGTAAAACATATATGGGTAAATACCCACACGGATTCCTTCCTAAAATATCCTATTGGATGGGTAAATGGGAAGATGCAGCAGAAATCAGAGATGAGGAATCTATGAAAACTGCGGAAAAGAAGTTAATGTACTTCTTCGGAAGACAGCTTGAACTCAACAAGGAGGATCAGGATGGTGATGCACATTTTAATCGGCAGAAACCATGAGACATGACTTCGTAACATATTACTCCGACCAATGGTTGGAAGATGCGATCAGACAGAAAGGTTGCAAGAATGAGAAGGAATACTTTAATAAAACACTGATCGATGATACAGAAGAGTTAAAGTAGACTAGTTATTAATATAAAACGTTTCACATATGAGAGAGAATTTAAGACATAAGATGGTATCTTCAATTGAAGAAGATAACATGTACAGACAAGGTAGGACTAAAGAAAAGTGGGAAAGTATGCAAGATTTCCAATTTTATACCATCACGTATGGTGGAGGTCTCATGGTTATACTTTACGTGTTGCATCTTTTTGGAGTCGGATTCTGATCCATCTCCTCAATTCTAATCAGCACACACACACAATTTAGTTCTTTGACATGTTGAATAAAAAATGAGCCCCACAGCAGAGGGGGTTGACTTTCTTGCTTTAATTACGTATACTTTAGTATAACCTGTTAAAGGGTTATATAAATGTTCAAAAATAGTAATTAGAAATTATGGGAAGAACAACCACATCTACTTACAGCTACACTAATCTCGGTAACAATATGTACCAAGTCACTAATGGCAATGGTAATAGATACAGAGTAAGAGTGTCGATCAAAGGAACTCAGTACGACGAGTACTTCACTAACAAAGCGAAGGCAGTCAAGTTCCGAAATCAGTTACTAAAACAAAAGGCAGCTGCGTAAAGCACTATCAGTTTAAGTAATCGATTACGACAAACGCTGGAATTAAGGAGTTCATTATAAATGGGCTCCTTTTTTTTGTGACCCGATTCAGGATCCTGAAGACTGGCCGATTTTAATTGGCACAACGAGGGACGACGGATCAGAAACCTGAGATGCACAGTTTAATTCTAATTGGCACAATATTTATAATATATGAAACTACTTGATTTATTTGAGGGAAAGTATGTAAAAGTGAACAATGAAGACTTTGCGGGGAATGTCCATATAGTTAAAGGTTCTTCTGATGATATGTTTACTGTATACATAGATATAGAGTTTAACGATATTATCCCAAATACCAATGAACTACAAAATAGTATAACACAAATACTTGAATACACTGTAGAACAAATCAAGGAAGAATATAAAACTGAAGACGGAGTTATATTCATAGGAGAAGTTACCATCAAAGATAGACTCGAAGGAGGAGGATCTGTAATTCTAATTGGCAAGAAACATCAGATAATGAGAACTCAAGGTAGAGACCTTGTTGTAGATATTAGAGATTCTCAAAATGATATCCTATTATTGAAACGTTCTATATATGGTATTGATAAACTCCCCCCGAAAGACGAATGTATGACAAGACTTAAGAGAGACCATACTATAGTCAAAGCGTTCCTAAGAGGATACGATGTAAAAGATATTAATATCGAACTTCACTTACTTCCACGTATGACATCCATAGCACAAATAGAGTTGAACCTTACCTCTGAGGACGACGAAGAAAAGATTGGTTTCGACATTGCGAAGAAACTTAAATCTTACAAGATTCGTCCACAAATAAATGGTGGTTCTATTATTGGAACTAAACCCTGATCCTGAAGGGGACCATCCCGATTCTAATTGGCACGGTTTGTATAACTTTTACCGTGGAACATTCGACACAGATTTTAATCGGCACAACATGTATGACACCCGTCAGGGTATAATGTCATACACCTTATATCCTTATATTTTTACGGGGGGTATTTAGATGTATTACTTGATCGACATTATACACTTTATAGAACAAGACCTTGTATAAAAATATAATCATTATATGTATGACACCGTGGGTCATCTGAACCCCGTATAATACCCGTTTCATTATACAAAATCCTAAGTATGACATCATATAACAGTATCATTTTTATAAATTTTTAAAAAAAGTGTCTTTGATTCGCACAGGACACAATACCCTACGTGGTGTAGGAAAGTGGTAAAAAGTGGTAGAATTAGGGTTTATATATATGTCAGGGTAAAAAAGTACCGATTGCGGGTGTCGTAGACCTAATTAATTTACTACGACAAAAAGGGAGTGTAATACGTACGTTTTAAGACACTTTAATTACACAATAATGGTCTGTAATACCTTTATGGGTGTAATACATTCTGCGGGTCTGGAAATCGTTTTTAAGGACATATTTATAGTCATGATAAGACTACTTGTATTACTTGTTCCTTGTATGACATTCTCTCAACTAAATGTAGATATTCTACTCGGTACAAGACACCATTATAGGACATACATGTATGACTCTGAGATACGTTCCTTCAACGAGATTAATCCTGGTATATTACTCTCCAACTACATAGGGGAAAAGACCAAAGTCGGTATAGGGATTTACCTTAACTCA
>Ga0163111_10001212_pt1 | contig 15783 bp, 16 predicted proteins | sample CRUFie1St18metaG_FD_109645 | JGI IMG/M metagenome (GOLD analysis project Ga0163111, IMG submission 109645) | Marine microbial communities from the Costa Rica Dome - CRUD Field 142mm St18 metaG | ecosystem: Environmental > Aquatic > Marine > Oceanic > Photic zone | place: Costa Rica: the Eastern...
AGAACATTGTTCTTAGTGGAGGATACTTCATGAACTGTGTAAATAACTATGCCTACCTCAAAGAATTTCCACAAGTCAAATTCTTTGTAGACCCCATTGCTTTCGATAGTGGCACTGCGATTGGCGCTGCGAAGAAAGTGTGGTATAATATCTCAGGTGATACTACTGTGAGAAAATTCAGTAACCTTTACTTTGGACCGAACAATGCCAACATACCCTGTAATAAATAAGTCTACTGGAGAGACACAAACTCTCCACATGACCATGAAAGAATACTGTGCTTGGAAGGATGAGAATCCTGACTGGGATAAGGACTGGTCACAAGGTTGCGCTGGTGTCGGAGAAGTCGGAGACTGGCGTAACAAGATGAACAAGACTCATCCTGGATGGTCTGAACACATGAACAAAATGGCAAAGATGCCTGGATCACAAGTGGAGTGGTGACATAATATGCCAAGAGCTAGAAAGAAGACACAACCTGACATCAATGGCATGAGTGCCAAGCAGATGCGTAGAAAGAAACCAATCAATTCTGACTACCTTCTGAACATTGAACCACTGACAGACAATCAGCGACTGATGTTTGAGCAGTATGGTGAGGGGAAAAACATCTATGCATCTGGTTGTGCTGGAACAGGTAAGACTTTCGTTGCTCTTTTCCTGGCACTGAGAGATGTGTTGGATGAATACACACCATACGATAAGGTTTACATCGTTCGATCACTGGTTGCTACGAGAGAGATTGGATTCCTCCCTGGCACCCATGAAGATAAAGCATCTCTGTATCAGATTCCATACAAGAACATGGTTCAAAGCATGTTCGAGATGCCTGATGATGCAGCATTTGAGATGTTGTATGAGAACCTTAAGTCACAAGAAACTGTATCGTTCTGGTCCACATCTTTCCTTCGTGGCACTACACTAGACAATTCTATTGTCATCATTGATGAGTGTCAGAACCTGAACTTCCACGAGCTTGATTCAATCATGACTCGCTGTGGTCAGGACACAAAGATCATGTTCTGTGGAGACTCTAACCAGTCTGACCTGCAGAAGATCAATGAGAAGACAGGTATCCTGGACTTCCAAAAGATCATTGCCAGCATGGAAAAAGACTTTGCCATGATTGAATATGGTATTGAAGACATCGTTCGTTCTGGTCTGGTCAAGAACTATCTAATTGCTAAACTTAACTTGGGATTCTAATGCAAGTCTTTGATCATGTTGGGATGGATCCCATTGAGATGACAACAGAAACGATCGATGGGAAGAGATACTATGTCACTCCTAGTGGTGGTAAGTATCCATCCATCACCACAGTGATCGGAAACAATGCTAAGAAGCAAGCAGGACTTGCTCGCTGGCGCAAGAGAGTAGGTGCTGAAGTAGCACAAGCAAAGTCTACTCGCGCAGCAGGTAGAGGCACTCGTTATCACAAACTGGTGGAAGACTACATCAACAATGAGTTGGACACTAAGAAGTATAAAGACATGCCTCTCCCTTGGGTTATGTTCCACTCAAGCAAGCATGTTTTAGACAAGATAAATAAAGTATACCTACAAGAAGCAGCGTTATATTCTGACTACCTTAAGGTTGCGGGTCGCGTAGACTGCATCGCAGAATACGATGGTAAACTTTCTATCATCGATTTCAAAACGTCTGCTGAAGAAAAGAAAGAAGCTTGGTTGTATGACTATTACGTTCAAGAGACAGCATATGCTTGCTGCCTCCAAGAACTTTATGGTATTACTGTTGAGCAACTAGTAACCATTGTCGCTTGTGAGAATGGTGAAGTCCAAGTTTCTATCGTGAAACCTAAGAAGGAATACTTTCTACGCTTGCAGGAATACATCCAAGAATACCAAGACAAACATGGCAGATAATCTGGAGGACAAATTTATGACCGCTGCGAGATTCTCGCAGGACGTTGAGAAACTAGTATTGAATAATTCTGATATGAACTATATTGATGCAGTGATCCACTACTGTGAGGTTAATGAGATTGAGATTGAATCGGTGTCAAAACTAGTAAGCAAACCACTTAAGGAGAAACTTAAGTATGATGCACAGAAGTTAAACTTCATGAAGAAAACAAGTCGAGCTAAGTTACTGTTGCTATGAGTGATTTTTTCAAGAACGAAATGGTCCGTGGAGACATTCAAGAGATGGCAGAGTTGCAGCAGTATTGTATGCGAGCAATGATGTCATTCCCTGCTCTCGCACCCGAGAAGCAGTATGAATACTTTGAAGTCTTGATGACTCTCATCGAGAAACAAAAGATCTTCTACACCAGACTGTCTCTGTCTGATGATCCAGAAGCAAAGGAGATGCAGAAGTCCATGAAGGATGGTGCTGTCCTACTAGGTGCTGAACCTGGAGACGATCTCCTGGAGATGTTCAACGATCTCCTGCAGAAGGTAGAGAATATGAGAGAGGAAGCACAGCGTCGTATGGACGCTTAGCAAACCAACACATGGGTTGACGCTCCTGCCGAGACCCTGTTATAATAACCATGTTGGCAGGAAGGGACTGGGAGACTGGTTCGCACCGTAAGACCAACACTAAAACCATAACTAACAAATCTAACATGTCATTCGCAGATCTCAAGCGCAAGTCCCAGGCAAACTTTGACTTCCTCCAGAAGGAACTCACTAAGTCCAGCACAGAAGGAGGTGCCGACGAACGCCTTTGGAAACCAGAGCTTGACTCTTCAGGTAACGGGTATGCAGTTCTCCGTTTCCTCCCTGCTCCTGAAGGAGAAGCACTCCCTTGGGCAAAACTCTACTCCCACGCCTTCCAAGGTCCTGGTGGTTGGTATATTGAAAACTCCTTGACCACCTTGGGTAAGAAAGATCCAGTCTCTGCCTACAACAATGGTCTCTGGAACAGTGGTGTCGAGTCCGACAAGGAGATTGCACGTAAGCAGAAGCGCAAACTCTCCTACTACGCTAACGTTTTTGTTGTCAAGGATCCTAAGCACCCCGAGAACGAGGGCAAAGTGTTCCTCTACAAGTTCGGTAAGAAGATCCACGACAAGATCCTTGCTGCAATGCAACCCGAGTTCCAAGACGAGACTCCTGTCAACGTCTTTGACTTCTGGGAAGGTGCTAACTTCAAACTGAAGATCAAAACTGTCGCAGGTTATTGGAACTACGATTCGTCTGAGTTTGATTCTCCCTCCGCACTCAGTGCTGATGATGACGAGCTGGAGACCATCTATGGTCAACAGCATTCCCTTGAAGCATTCACTGCTGATGATCAGTTCAAGTCCTATGATGCCCTGGAAGATCGCATGAACAGCGTTCTTGGTCTTGGCAAACCCAAGGCAGCACCTGCTCCTACCTTCGAGGACGAGGAGTATGAACCTGCTCCTGTCTCCTCCAGCAGTGCTGACTTCAATGCACCAGACATCACCCCATCTTCTAACGATGACGATGATGCACTGTCCTACTTCGCTAAGCTTGCAGCAGAAGATTGATTAAAAAAGTGGCAGGGGTGGTCTTCCACCCCGTGACAGTATTAAACTTACTGTTTGTTGGGTGTCTTGGTATGATTGAACTGGTCCACACCAGAGCACATCATACTTTAGAAAAAGATGTCCATGGTCATGTGCATAGAGCACTAGAAAAGAATCCAGAACTAGCACGCTCAGCGTGTTACGAATTGGACTAATGATTCCGCTGGCGGGGAAAAATTTTTCCCGCCATTTTTTATGCAAAAAAGTCGATCAGACTCCAGTCTTCTTCAGTCTAGTAGAGATGAAGTCAGTTGAATCTTTATACTTGTTCGCCTGTCTGAACTGGTCGATGAAACCATCGAGGTAGTTAGGTTTGAGGATGAAGATCTCTCTAGACTTCTCTTGCTGTGCCTCTTCCCATTCATATACTGTTACTGGTTTACATAGACTGCTACCTTGCACAGGTGCAGTGACCCCTGTTCCAGAGTCACGGAACTTCTTACTACCATCAAAGTATGCTTGGTCTACAATCAGTCCTGCTTTCTGTTGGACAAGACCAGCAGAGTCTGTGTATTCATAAGTCTCATAGTGTTTGATGGTTCCATATGGATCTTCATACTTACCTTCAAGATACTTTCTGAAGGTGTATGAATCCAGTGGCCAATCAAACAATGGATTGACGATGTTGTTTGTCAATAGCAGAACCCAATCATAATTAGGACTACCATAGAATTGATTAGCAATCTGCCATGGTTGCTCAAAGTCTCCGACTTGATACTGTCTGAAGAACACAGCATACTGTTTGAACTCTTCTGATAGTTTGAATCTACGGAAGAAGTTCTTCGCCACAACAAAATCTGCCTCGCTAAAAGGATACGAGATAGGTTTAGTATCATACTTGATGTCAGGTAGATAATTGAAGTATGGCATCAGTAAGAGGTTCCTCCGTATGAAATATCGTTGTCGTATATAAGTTTGCTTTCGATAAAGTTGAGGGTTAGACCTGTTGCTACAGGAGAACCATCTCTATATGTAGAATACTGACCGTCAGGTGTGTATGTAATGTTGACTTCTTTAATTGCACATGGTTTGAACTGAGTCAAGTATGGATGTGGTTCTTTCCCCTTCATGAACTCAACAATACACAGGTTAGGAACACCAATAAAGTTTCGGTTGTCATTCTTCTCTGCAGTATTGTTTCCTCCTTTAAATAGATTGCCAACACTATTGGCAGGCGCAGCTCCTAGATGAGGAAGTGATGCACGTTTGAATGTAGTGCAGATATCACGAATCACTTTCGCTTCCGTCTCAGAACGAGGTGCCATCTTAAAATTCAATCCAAAAGTTCTTAGCTCAAAACCAGAAAACAATAGTTCAGCATTGGGGTTGAGAATTACACCACCGATGCCACCTAGAACATCATTAGTATCAACTGAACCACCAATTTTACCAGGCAAAGCATTCATTGCAGCAGCAACACCATTAGCAACGAGTCCTTGACCTCTGGTCATTGCATTACCCATGTTCTGCATGGTGTTACCAAACCCAGAGAATCCTTGAGTATTCAGAAGTGTTCCTGCTTGACGCAAGATATCAGCGCCAGTGTTAGTGAAACCTTTGCCGCCCCAGTTAGCACCATACGCTGCACCAATATCCTCTGGCATATACATCATGATAGAAGGGAGACCAGGAACAGAATCAAACTCACCAATACTATTGTTGTAGATGTTCAGTGCTTCACTGCTATCAATACTCCTTGTAAGTTTACCATCCTTATCAAGGAAATCAAATCCATTCATGCTTGCGAATGGTGGATTGTATTTAACAAACCTGAACTTCACATAGTCAGTGTGATTATCATATACTTTCGCGTGTGGATATGATAGTCTATTGCTGGTAGGTTTTCCCGCACGGTCACCCTTGAACTTATAAGATACTCTAACTTTTTTCTTATCTGCAGCAGCATCAGAAGACTGCGCTGCGTCAGCAGAAGCTTTTGCTGTTGCATCTGCTTGTCTTGGATCTGGCATTACTGAGACATCTCCTTGGATTGTGTAGTTCCGTAACCTTTAATTACTCTGTTGCCTTTGATCTTATCGTAGAAAGACTCTGCTGTTTCTTCCCAGACGAGTTCTTTATCGTAAGGGAACTGAGTAGAACCAATGTTCTTTACGAAGTCTTCGTTAGGTAGTAATATAGCGGTGTCCCATTCATCGGCAGCAAGATCTAGGAGGAGACCATCAACGTGATTCTGTAGATATTTATGGAAACATATCTTAGGAATGTCAATCCTACCCTTCATAAGTTTTTGCACTGCAGTAATTCTCTTCTTTGGATTCATGTAATGTAGGTTTGCTCCAAAGAATTCTGTCGGTGATGCCTTGACAACATACACTAGAGGATTCTTGTCATAGTATGGAAGATACTTCATCTTCGCTTTGTATTCAAACATAAACAAGTGTCCCTCCTTTGCGAAGCGACGAAGGGTATTCTCATCTTCATTTGATTGTCGTTCGTCTCTTACGAACTTACTCAAGTCTTGTTTGTAACTTGATGCTGCTTGCTTTACTGCAGATCTATACCATGCGAGAGATTTCTTCTCGCCCCCTGCTGCATTAGATACTTTTTCAAACAGAGTGTTGGTCCTGGTATAAGTCTTAGTTCGCTGAACAGACTTAAATCCTTGTGCCATTTTAGACTCCTAAGTGTTCTTCGGTGAGGATTAAAAATTTCATCTGCCTGTCCTCACAGAAGTCCTCCGCTGCGGACCACTTAGCGCGGTTCTTCGCGTAGGTTAGGACTTCCCTCTTCCAAGAGGCAGTCTTACGTTTTGGATTCTCATTCGGTGCTTTTGTTTGCTTCTTGGGTTTAACTTCGATCAGATATTTACTGACCATACCTGACTTAGACACGACTTTAATATAGAAGTCAGGATAGTAGCGGTGGACTCGTCCGTCCGTTGGACAACGATAAGGAATGATTACTTCCTCGCTACCCCACTCAACTATGGAGGTGTTCATGTCACAGAAATACATAAACTTACGTTCCCACAGACTTCTATAAATGATACGGGTAGGGTTACCCTTATACTTCTGTGGGTGCTTGGGTTTATAGATCCCTGAATACGCCATAAATATAAATATACCACCACAATTATTTAGCGTGTCAATTAACAACTTCATGCAGACGATTATCGCTCATGGCGGTATATCGTATAGCAATAATTATGATGTGGAATGGATGTTTCCTTCGGTCAGTGTCGAAGGTCAAACTTCATTAGTTGACAAACTCAATGCATTTAACTTCGGTTTAGCAGCAGGAGGATCCACATCAGGTGTTGGTGATCAGGAAGGACTAGGAGGAAACTTCTTTGGAACTGGTGTTCAATCCAAAGGTATGGTTATCAAATACTTTTGTGAGGAAGCACAACTTCCAAATATTTCTGCGATGACTGGTCAAACTACTGGTAGATTACTTGGCGAAGGTCAGGTAAACTATGCACACACTAGACTCTATACTGACTTCCAGTTGGGGTGGATTTGTGACGCAGACCTGACACCATTGAAGTTCTTAAACGTGTGGTATGGTCACATCTTTGGAGAGATAGACACTGGGGGTAAAGAAATCAAACCTGTAAATGTTACTGGACAAAATTTATCTAAAGTAAAGGACAGTGCTGCTGAAGGTAGCAATATTCTATCCGAGAGAACGATCAGACTGAACTACCCTGAGGAATACATGGCAAAATGTTTGATCACCAAGACTGAGAAGGGAAGGAATGCTTCTAACAGTAGGGCAGCAATGTCATACACAATGTTAGACTGCTTCCCATATGCTATTGATGCTGTGCCTCTATCTGCAGGGGCATCTCAAGCAACTAAAGTGACAGCAAACTTTTATTATTCTAAGCACACCATTACTTACAACAACATTCAAAATTATTCTGGTTAATTATTATGGCACTACCATCACTGGCGACACCAACTTATGAAACTGAGTTGCCATCCACAGGAAAGAAAATTAAGTATCGTCCTTTCCTAGTCAAAGAAGAGAAGGTTCTCCTCCTCGCTACCGAGAGTGACGATAGGAAAGATGTAAAGGAAGCAGTCAAGTCTATTGTCAAGAGCTGTATTCTTTCTAGGATTAAGGTAGAAGATCTCGCAACGTTTGACCTGGAGTTTCTGTTCCTAAAGATCAGAGCAGCATCTGTTGGTGAAGAAGTTACCATGAAGATCACCTGTCTAGATGACAATGAGACTAGAGTTGATTATACTTTGGACATCTCAAATGTAACTGTGACTGTCCCCGAGGGACATACTAACAAGATTGAACTAACTGACAAGGTTGGTATGATCATGAAGTATCCTGGACTGGAGGAGTTCGTTGACTTGACACTGATGGGCACTGACCTGGATGAACCAGAGAAAGTGTTCGAGACAGTTGCTAGATGCATCGAACAGATCTATGAAGGTGATGAAGTATATGATGACACCACCACCACTTTCAAAGAAAAGATTCAGTTCGTAGAGTCATTGACTCAGAAACAATTTGAAAACGTCAGGAAATTCTTTACGTCTATGCCTGTGCTACGTCATGAGTTTGCGGTAACGAATCCAAAGACTGGTGTTGAATCGTCCTACACGTTGGAGGGTTTGCAGTCTTTTTTCGGGTGAGCATGTTCTATAATACGTTGGAAAACTATTTTAGAACAAACTTCTCTCTCATGCAGCACCATAAATACTCTTTGACTGAGATTGAAGGAATGATGCCTTGGGAGAGAACAGTTTATGTTTCTCTTCTGAACCAGTGGATTAAGGAACAAGAAGAAAAAATCAAAGCGCAACAAAATGCCTGAGGTTGATCCTAAAAGGAAGAAGAATTTACAGGAACTCATCGACCGCATGGAGAAAGGGTTCGATGAGAACCTGCTGGATCCTCTTGTAGAATCTATTGTTAATGAACCTGAGCAACCACTACCAAGTGAGAGCAAGGTCAAGGCGAAGAAGATAAGGTATAAAGTTATTGATGTTGCACCCACTGGTCAGGGTGACGGTCTTGCTGAGTTTCTTGGTGCTAAAGTTGGAGAGTCATTCTCCATGGCAGCAAAGGCACGTCGTGCTGACAAGGGACTTGCTAAACCACCAATGTTTTACTTAGGTAAAGCATTAGGTAATCAATTTGGTGGTGATCTAGTAAACAGAACCAAGGGATACTTCTCTGCTAAACCAGATGACACACAAGATCCTGCACTAAGCAGGAGTCAAAGGTTCACTGCGAGTGTGCAACCTTTCATGAACGAGCAGGGACCACTCCCTCCTCCAGTCCAAGGACCAGAGAGAACTGGTATCCAAGGTGCATTTGATAAAGTTGCAGAACAATTTGATCAACTGATTGCTCTTAAGAAGAAGAAGGCAGAGCAATCTACGGTAGCAAATGAGATCCAACAGATAGAAGTTAAGGAAGCTACCGAGGAGATCAAGGAGAGTAATGAGTTAAAGAAAAAGTCTACTGAAATTCAGAAAGAATTTCTAGCATTTAGTAATGAGATTGAAAGTGATGCTGAGCAACAGCAGATAGAAAAAGTCGCAGAAGATACAGATCCAACAACTGATACATTAAAAATCGACAATCGTCGTGATGATGAAGAGGATGAAGAAGAACAGGAAGAGAAGCGTGGCGGAGGACTTGGTGGACTCCTGGACTTCGGTCTGGATCTATTAGATGGTGGAAGTTACTTCGGTCAGTCTGCTAGTGTAGGTAGACGTGGTGCTAGTAGGATTGTTCAACGAACAGCACTAAGACTTGGTGGTAAGGAGTTTGCTAAGCGTGGTGCAGTAAAAGCAGCGCAGTCAGTAGTCACCAAAGCAGCTGCTGCTATCTCAGGCAAAGCAGTTGTTGGATTCTTGCGTCCTATCTTCAAGCGTATTCCTATTGTTGGTGGACTGATTGACTTTGTTGTGTCTCTTGCATTGGGAGAACCAGTAGGTAGAGCAGCAGCAAAAGCAATTGGTGCTTCACTTGGTGGTGCATTAGGCACACTGATTCCGATTCCATTTGTTGGAACAGTTGCTGGTGGTATTCTTGGAGATCTAGTTGGTGGTTCTATCTATGATGCTATCGTAGGTAATGGTGGCAGTGCTCCTGCAGCAGAACCAGAAGTCAAACAGCAAGTTGCTGGAAATGATTTCGATCCAGACAACCCAACTGAAACACAACAAAAAGTGCTGGACATGTCAGAACAGATGGGTAATCCTCCTCCTGAGAAACTAGCATCGGGTGGTGTCATGGCAGGTGAAGCAGGACCTGAGGCAGTGTTTAGTCTGAGTTCTACTGAAGGTAGGAAGGTAGTTGATGAAGCATCGTCGGTGCAGAACACATCGATGTCTGCACTACCATTCATCCTAGGTATCACACAGAATGTAACTGATCTAATTTCTGGTCCAGCAAAACCATACATCCAGCAAGAGATTGGAACTCTAGAAAGATTGTTTGGCATTGCAAAGTTCAATGTCAGTGAGGTTGTTGGTGATGGCATCGATGCTGTTAAATCTGCAGGACAAAAGGTAGGCATTGATATCCCTGGAACAGGCAAGGGTGGTGCTGAGGGTGCAGAAGGACAGAGTTCAATGACTAGCAACACTCCTGGTGGATCAGTTACTCCAGTTAATGTTCCATCTGGTGATGTAAAAGAGAGAGCGAAGGCTGCATTCCAATTCTATAAGTCAAAAGGATTCTCAGATTCTGGTGCTGCTTACATGGTTGGTAACCTGATGCAAGAATCTTCACTAAATCCTGCTGCTAATGGAGACAACGGACATGCGTGGGGTCTAGCACAGTGGAGAGATGATGCAGCATCTGGTGCAAGATGGATTAAGTATAAAGAATGGGCAGCAGCAAACAACAAAGAACCTGGAGACTTCTACGCACAGTTAGAGTATACTATTGTTGAGGGCAACCAATACAACTCTGGTCTGACAAAGATGAAGGGTGATAATGTCCAAGAACATATGCAATTCATCAAAGCATACGAAGGTTACAGTGAAGAAGGTAACCGTTTTGGATATGGTCAAGACATTCTTAATAATGTTCAGGAATATAGAGGAGGACCAGGCACTACTCCACCACTAACTTCACCACCATCAACACCTGCTACTACTCCAGATGCAAATGGTGATGAAGATGGAGGACATACTGCAGAAAGTCCTGGACCAACAGGTGATACACCTGCTCCACCACAAACAGTTGCTACAGATACTGCAGCAAATGGTGGTCACACAATGGAGAATCCTGGTCCTGTCTTTCAGGCACCACCAATGCCTGCTAACCTACAGGCAATGGAAGCTAATGATCAATACGATACTATTACTATCCAACCTATCATCTACGAGGGATCAACAAATGTTGTAGGATACAAGAAGAGTAGTGACATGGGAGATGAAGCAGGAGTTGCTCATTTCTACTATGACCAGACAGGGCAGAGAACAACTCTCGATGCACTGAAGGCAGCAAGGTTACAGAATAACTGATAAATACATAGGTGAAACTAATTTCACCACACGATTACATCAATTCCGAAAAAAAATCTCCGCAAAAAATTAGGAAAAAAGGTCGAGCATGGCAGCAGGCACCGAGAGTTACGAAGCACCCCAATATGGAAATCTTGCTGGCGCTATTGGCGGCAAGATTGGTAGTGCTCTCACGATGGCAGCGGGAGCAAGACGTAATCGTGATGATGAGATCGATGAGTTAAAGAAAATCCCAGAGGACGAGAGGACAGACGAACAGAAACAGAGACTAAAAGATCTACAGTCTCAGGGGTTTGGTTTCATTGCAAAGAAAGCACTGGGCACTGAGTTCGGTGGAGATATGAGGAGGAGAACCAAAGGGTTCTTCCAGATGAATCCTGATGATCAGGATGATCCAGCGTTAGATAAGAAGAAAAGATTTGAAGCACTGTTGCGAGCACAACCAACAGGAAATCAATCAGCACCTGGAGAACCACCTGAGGCACCAAAAGTAACTCAAGATGGTGGTGTTCTAGGAACATTTGCTACTGGTATCATTGAGAAGATCAGTCTTCTCTCTAAGAAGGTAGATGATCTCAAGAAAGTAGAGCAGAAAGATCCGACACCTAAGGTTGTAGTAAACCTCAGTAAGAATGTAGGTAGTGTCAGGAGATTCTTCTCGAAGAATAATAAAATTGAAGAAGAACAAGTAAAGATCTCGCAGCAGCAGTTAGAGCAGCAGAAAGAAGAAGCTGCTGATGCAAAGCAACAGAGAGCAGAGGACATAGCAGAAGGTAGAAATAGATCTGCTGACGGTGAAGCTATTGACAACAGAAGAAAAGGATCCACTCTCAAGGGAATGCTTGGTGGTATTCTTGATTTTGCTGGTGACATGCTTGGTTTCGGTGGTCGTCGTGGCGGTCGTCGAGGTGGTGGTGGTCGTCGAGGGGGACTAGGTGGTCTCTTCGGTCGTCGTGGTAGACGTGGTGGTAGACGTGGTGCATCACGTAACATGAGCAGGGGCAGGACACAATACACTGCACCAGTCGGACCACAACCGATGAACTCTTCTACACCATGGGCAGCGAAGGGTGCTGGTGATCGTGGTGGTCAATTTGGACAGCAAGGATTTGCTCCAAGAATGGAGTCATCACCAATAAAGATGGCGAGTGGTGGCATTGTTGACAATCCAACCACGGGTCAGGCAGTTATCCCACAGAACAAACTGACTGAAGCAGTTAAAACTAATCAAGATAACGTAAAGAAAGCAGATCCTTTTGCTAAAGTGATGCAACTGCCTACCATGGCAGCAGGTGCTCTTCTCATGTCTACTGTTGGTAATGTTATCAACAACATGGGTGGTGTTTCTAGACTGTTCCGTCCAGTTTTGTCTAGGATGTTTGTCCCTGCTGCTACAGCATTTGGTCTGCCTGCTAATCTAATCACTGCATTCTTTGGTGGTGATGCTGCAGCAGCAAAAGGACTTGGGATAGGAGGTAAGAAAGGTAAAGGTGGAGGAAAAAATGGTGGCGGCAATGGCGAGAACCCATCATCCAATGTCACACCTGGATCTACTATTGGTGGAGGAACAATTACTGGTGGCGGATCTGTTGATGGATTTGGTATCAGTTCTGGTTTTGGTATGCGTGACATCATGGGTAGAGGACCCAAGATGCATTGGGGTGTTGATTATAGAACTCCTCAAGGAACTAAACTATCTCTCAAGAGACCAGGAAAAGTTATTGCCACCACACCACCTGCAATAGGTAACAACGGCGAAGTATATGTTCAGCATGATGATGGATCTAAGTCTAGATACTTACACATGAGTGCTGTAGCAGTCTCTCCTGGAGAAAGAGTTGAAGCAGGAGGATTCCTTGGTAAAACTGGTGGAGAACCTGGAACTCCTGGCGCTGGTCCTACTACTGGTCCTCACCTACACTTTGAATACTATGCACCTGGAGCATCTGGTCCTTCCGATGGTTCTGCTCTTGCATCAACTATCTTCAGTGTTGGTGGACAACTTTCACCTAGTGCTGCACCACCAGTAGTTCAACCAACCACTACTCCTACTGCAACACCACAGACACCTCAACCTGCTGCAGCAACTCCAAAACCTGGACAACCAACAACACTGCCACCTATTGTTCTTCCTGCTCCACCAAAACAAGATACAGGTGAACCAGCTGACAACACAGGTAATGGTGGTGCTCAACTTCCAGTGAGAAATCCTAACGCACCAATGTCACTGCTCGGAGGAGTTAAACCATAATGTCAAACTCAGTCAAGAAATTTGAACCTCAAGAAGTGATCATCACTGATGTATCTGGCATTAGATATGATGTTACTAAAGCAGTTGGAATGTTCTCTTACTATGAGGACATCTATCAACCATTCGTTACAGCAAACCTGCTGATGATTGACAGTGGACAAAACTTTATCGGCAACCTACCTATCCAAGGTGGAGAAGAAGTTACTGTCAAAGCAAACAACATTAAGAAGGAACCAGTAGAATATAAGATGCTTGTCCAGAAGATCGTTAACAGATCTGTTCAAAGGAACATGCAATACTATACTCTAGTGCTTACATCTAAGGAAGGATTGCAGAATGATACTGCTAGAGTTACAGAAAAGTATAAGGAAAACCCAGAAACAATTGTCTCAGATATTCTCAAGAATATATTGAAGACTGACCAAGAATTGTTTGCAGAAGAATCTCAATTCAAGATGAGTGTCTTCCCTAATGGTAGGAAGTGTCATGCACTGGTGCAGTCACTGATGTATAAGACAGTATCAAAGACCACCAAGTTTAATAAAGGTGGTGGTGCTGATGATGGAAAGAATGAGTCCGAACTAGGTGGCAACAATAAGAAGCAGGCATCAGGCACAGCAGGTTATCTATTCTTTCAAAACAAGAGTGGATTCATCTTCCAATCTATGGATAGACTGTGCTCCGATGGCACAGATTCTTTCGGTGGCACACCACCAGTAGAAACATATTACTCAAGACCTTCTGTTGGAATGCCACCTGATCAGGTATACTATAACATTGAGAACTATGCATTCGATGGTGACATTGACATGTCCGAGAAGTTGAACAACGGAATCTTCTCTTCACACATGTGCTTCTTTGATATTTCTTCTCAAAAGTATGAAGAGTATACTTATGACATGTCAAAGACATTCAATAACATGTCACATCTTGGTAGTCAGACAACACTAGCAAAGTATCAAAAAGAATTGGCAGCAAGACCTAGCAGAGTGATGAGCATCCTGCTAGACCATGAAGCATGGTATAGCGGTGAAGATGTTGCTAACCCAGAAGAGGGTGGTGATGCACAGTTCCCAGACTATGCTAAGCACTACACTGCACAAGCAATTGGCAGACATTACTTGATGGATACTCACCGAGTTCAGATCGAGATCGCTGGCAACTCAGACCTAATGGTTGGAGATAAGATCAAGATCATGCTACCTAACATGGTAGCAGAGAAACTAAGAGAGGAGCAACCATATGATGAGGAAGCAAGTGGCACCTACCTAATCGCTGCACTATCTCACAACTTTGCATTCGTTACTGATAGTGGAGAACCTCAGTTCTTTACTAACTTGGAACTCATTCGTGACACCATGGGTATTAAAGAGTATGACTCTAAGGTTAAATAAGAGTAGGAGTTATTAAAAGATGGATCAATCTTTATCGTCACTGTATCCCATACACCAGATTGGTTCTGATGGATTCTCCTGGTGGATCGGTCAGGTAGAGACCAACAAAAAGGATGACCCTAAAAGGTCTGGTAGATATCGTGTGCGTATCATTGGACAGCACCTGAAGACAGGTGAGAATGCTACTTCCACATCAGAACTACCATGGGCACACATCATGATGCCTGTGACCACACCGTTCATTGAGGGTGGCACTGGTGGTGCATCTCCTGGACTGCAGCGTGGTTGCTTTGTTGTTGGATTCTATCTAGACAATGACAAGCAGAGACCTGTCATCATGGGTTCTATTGGTGGTGTCAAAGGTGCAACCAAAGAATCATTCTAAGACGATGATCCATCTGCTCCACTCAACTTTAAACCTGTCGTTGACCCCAAGACTAATCCAAAACAGAACCGTTCTCAAGAGACACAGAGCGGTAAGAATAAGAGTGGTGCTAACACAGACAAAGGTGTCATTGATGCAGACAAGGCAGACCTGAAAGATGGTGCTCCACCTGTATTGCTAGCAGCATATGCACAGCACAGTGAGACTAACCCAACTGGTGGTAAGAGTTGTGTTGTTGTTGCTAACCCTAACTGTGGACAGGAGAACAATCTTCGTAGTGGTCTGACTAGAATCGTTGGCGATCTTCTCGCTGCTAACCAAGCATCAGGAGGAAACATCGGTGACTTCTATGTCAGTAAGATCAACGGTCTACTCTATGATGGTATTGGACAAGCACGCTATCACATCAGTCGTGTAGTCAGACTAGTCAAGAGTTTCATTGCTAGAGGAAAGACAGAGATCACAAAGGCACTGCGTGGTGCTATCGATTTCTTGAACAAAACTCTACTAACAACAGAGGTAGTGGTAGGTAACACTGGACCACTCGCAGATCCAGAGAAAGCATTCAAACCAATCACAGAGAAGAGCAACAGACTCAAGACAATCAAGAAGATCTTTGATGATATCTTTAAGTCTCTTGGTTGTAGTATCGCAGACATCACTGATGTTATTGCAAGATTCATCACTGATCTGTTGATGGGATTCATCACTGATGTATTCAACAATGCTGCATGTTTTATCGACACACTAGTTGATGGTATCTTGAATGA
>Ga0163111_10001213_pt1 | contig 15763 bp, 31 predicted proteins | sample CRUFie1St18metaG_FD_109645 | JGI IMG/M metagenome (GOLD analysis project Ga0163111, IMG submission 109645) | Marine microbial communities from the Costa Rica Dome - CRUD Field 142mm St18 metaG | ecosystem: Environmental > Aquatic > Marine > Oceanic > Photic zone | place: Costa Rica: the Eastern...
CTAACTTGCAGCCCAATACGTCTGTGTAAAAGGGTAGGGTATTCTTAAGATTGCCACCTTCAATGGCTAAATGGAAACGGTTGCTCACGATAGACTCCTTTCTTATCTAGTGTAGCATTCTGTCTGGGTCAGCACCATATAGTTCTTCTAGGTCTGCTTCTTCCTGGCCCAGCCTTGCTTTGAAGTATTTGATCACGCAATTTAGATCACGTGCGGCTAGTGTAGCCTCTGTTGTGCCTTTTTCAAGCAATGTAGTGTGTTGTTTAACTAAGATATCTAGTTCTTCCTGAAAGAGCTCTGCGATGGTAATTGCTTCTTGGATGAGCTCCTCGTCAGTGTATGTATACTCATCTGACATTTACTTTCTCCGTATGATTACACAAATATTTAGCTATACTTTAGATTGTGCGAACTTTATTATTGCTTTTGCTACGTTTACACCCGTGGCCTTCTCAAAACCCTGAAAGCCTGGTGCAGAGTTGGCTTCACACACCAAATACTGTCCGTCAGGGCCAAACAATAGATCAACGCCTGCTACGTCTAGTTCAAGGGCATCTGTTACCCTTAGTGCTATCTCTTCCAACTGTGCATCTATAGGGTAGTTCTCACCCATACCCCCACGTGTTATGTTGGCCTTGAAGCTGCCATCTATGGAACTACGTTGCATAGCCCCTATGACCTTACCCCCTACAACAAATACCCTAATGTCCTGGCCTGGCTTTTGATGTATGTAACGCTGCACAATGATGGCTTCATCGCTCTTGATACCGTGTGCAAACTCCACAAAGTCCTTGAACTTCTCCTTGCTTTCAACAAGATATACACCCTTGCCGTATGACCCTGCAAATATCTTAACAACTGCCGGGAAGCCAAGCTCACGCTCTACGAGGTTGGCGTTGACCGGATGTCTTACCAATATGGTCTTGGGTGTGGGTACGCCTTCTGCTGCAAATATCTGATGTGCATACAGTTTATCACGTGTTGCTTCTATGCCATCGCTGTGATTAACAGAGGGTATGCCCAAACGTTCTAGATGTCTTAATATAGCAAGTCCAAAGTAGCCAGTGCCTGATCCTGTGCGTGGTATGATCACGTCGGGCAAGTCCACAACCTTATTGCGTACACGTATGCTGCGTCTGTCCTCCCTGCTAACTATGATGTCTATGCTAGGGTGCAGTATAAGTTCTGTGCCTGGCCCACCCTCTTCTATTAGACGTGTGGTTTCATAGCGGGTAGCCGCACTGCGTTTTTGCTGTATGATCCACGCCTTCACTGGGAGCTCCTTGGTACTTCTTGGGGGTTGATACTCAGTTATTTATTGATCTTTTTGGATAAATCGAAGCCAGATCTGACTTGACATAGAAGCCCTATCAGTTATATAATGTACATATGAAAATTAAGAAAACACTCAAAGGGTTAGGACTTTGGACTAGCAAAAGTGATGTGCGTGAACAGGCTTGGTTCTTGTTATGTACGGTAGCAATATGCCTACTAGCAATAGCCATAATTAGCTTTTGGCATGTAACATGAACACAGTAGAACACGAAGTAACACTAAAGTTCACAATACCCGGAGATGAAATACCCTCCAACTATACCCTGCAGAATCTACGTGCAGCGGCAAACTATTGGATATCAGGACCCAAGTTTCATGCAAGTGTGGTAACAAGGACAGTCGAAAGCCCCGAAGGGGTAGCGGTAGATACTATGAGCCGCGAAGCGGCACGCGGTAGCGATGATTTCGAGGTCACAAAGTTCGTGGAGCAACCATGATTAAACGTATAAGCACAGCCGTCCTCACAGGCAGCATACAGTTATTGAATGCAATCGGATACCTCTTTGGTATGATCGCAGCACTGTTTGGTGTTCTCGCTGACTGTCTAGATCGACTACGCACACGCATAAACACTCCTGTTGACGATGACGATGATCCTTATGCTGACATACACAATGCTGAAGATCCTAACATTACAAAGCAACGTAAGAGCAATATAAATGAATGACAGTGACTGGGCAACTGCACTGGGTGTGTGCATAATTATATCATATTTCTTAGTACAGTTATTATACGTATAGTTAACTGCTTGACCGGACACTTTAAATATCTTATATGAGATACACTTATGATGTGCTTGATGCACGTGAAAACACAATAGAAACAGGACTAAGCTCAGAAGCTGAAGCACACGATTACATAGCAATAATGCGTGATAGTGGTGTGGATACAGCGGATTGGCATATACGCAAAGTAGAACATGCTACAGTAAAAGGCTTAGGACGTGACCCTGATTTACACTAACCATTAACTAACGTATACGTATACAGTAACAGCTACAGTGAACTATACGTATACGTAGGTGCTGCGCACCGTGGGACACGTTTAAGGTTACGTAGACAAACGGTTCAAAAAACTCAATTATCCGAGTCAATTAATTCAATTGTTTGAACAGAATAATATAATTGTTTGAATCAATTAATTCAATTGTTTGACTCGAACGGTGGAGTATTTTTTGCATGCCTCATTAACCATGCCAAACGATTCAAATTATCCTATTAATCTATACCAAAACCTTGCTCTTTTGACTCAAACGAAGGAGTTTTCTACCATAAAACCACAATAGACCATAGGCCCCGCTGCGTGAATTCACGTGTTTTCAGCCTTACGTATACGCTTATACTATGTGTACATACCCTTTAATGTGTTAATAGGCCTTTAACGTATACGTATTCAAAGGACCCTTTAATGTATACGTATATGTTAATCAATAGCCACATTTAGTCTACGTATACGTATACGTTCAATGTAGTGTCATATACGTATAAGAGTGTGCTTAGTATGCATAGGCCCCGCTGCACGGTTTTGTGTGTGTGCGAGCATGTGTGTACGTATACGTATATGTGGCTGTCTTCGTCTATCAACTTCGTCTTTAACTGATTAAATGGCTTTCTAAGTGGGGTTTAATGCCTTCAATAGTGTATTAAGGGGTTGACTTAAAGGGTTCAATGTGCTATTATAGTTAAACAATTAAGGAGTGGTTCAACACCCCGATCAAGGAGACGAAAAATTCAAATGGTTTTTACTGTCCGTAGCTCAGCCGGATTAGAGCAAGAGCCTTCTAAGCTCTGGGTCGGGGGTTCGAGTCCCTCCGGACAGGCCAATTGCGCCCATGGTGGAATAGGTAGACACAACAGACTTAAAATCTGTCGGCCCTAGGCTGTCCCGGTTCGAGTCCGGGTGGGCGCACCAACGCTGCTGTACATGCATGTGTGTAACAACATGTGCGGTGCAGCAGCACATGCAAGAGAGGAGGGCACATGCCCAAGAAGAAAGCGATACCAGCAGGTCCTGTGGAGACCGTGGAGGAGTTCCTGGCTAGGGGCGGTAAGATCCAGAAGATCCCATATGGTGAGAGAAGTTACGACTCAGCCCAACCCGGCAATAGGTGGGGCAAGGGTAGAGGCAAGAAGAAAAAAGAGCCAACAAAATAAAGGGGATGCAGCAAGTAACCCCACAGCGCAGCACATGCATGTAACTGTACACTGTACGTGCTGCACACGCTTCCTAATATTAATGTAAAAAAGTTTAACATTTTGGTTGACAGATTGGACAACTTAGTGTATAGTATAAACATAATGCAAAAACAGGAGCGTAATATGCAAAACAACACAACACTTATTAAAGCAGCAACTAGTGAGTACACTGACGATGGTATACAATTGTACATTAACTTAGCGCAGCATGGGCTGCAAGTTAATGGGCGTAGTGTACACAGCATTAGTATGTACGTAGCAACTGTAGCTGAGGACGCAGGCAGTGGAGAAGATTGGTACTGCGATGGGGACTTAGCTGTTAACTGGGAAGCTGCGGACGAAAAGGACTATGTGGACAATGCTCCGCACATGCTTATGCGTGACATGCACAGTGAGGACGTTAACACTGTTACAATGGGTAACTTTTACTGGGACAGTGCGTTTACTGCAACGCTGCACACGCTGCTACAGCAGCATGGGTTTAGTAAAGCAGCAGCAGAGGACGTATGCACAAGTGAGTGGGGCATGCAGGACGTAGGACGTGCGAGCTATGATGCTAACAGCATAGGGGACGCAGTACGTGCTGCACACAACATTGCAGTAGCAGCGTAGCGCAACTGTGTACGCTGCGTAGCAAACGTTGCGCAGCGTATGCAACTACAGTGCAGGCCCCGCTGCCCATGCTGCGTGTTACAGTACTAAGTTGTCTGTTCTGTTCTTCCGTGTCACATGTGTCTTTCAATTTAATGTTTAAAACGGTTGACAAACAGTTTAATGTATGCTTTAATACACATAATGTTTAACACTTAAGGAGCGTTCAATGTACTTAATATACGATAAAAAGACTTCAAGGATCCTTTCAAAAGAATCAAAGTCATGGCAACACGCAGCGTACAAGACCATGAGCGCAGCACAAGCAGCACTTACACGTATGCAAAAGAAGTTTGCGCAGCGTAATGCAGCTGATGCAGCACAAGGTCCCATGTACACAGCAGCCATTGCGGAAGCGGATTACTACTACAAGAACATAGAGAAGTTCGTGACACGCAAGAACATGATGACGGGTAAAGAGTATACGGAAAGTATCAATACCCCAAACTATATGAGCCCTAGCAGCGAGAGCTACTGGAGTATGTAATGTGTCCTTGCTGCTAAGGACATGCATGGGGATGCTGCGCAGCACATGCTGCTGTGCCCCGGGCAACGTGGAATAGGATTCAGTTGCTGCGGCATGAAGATGTAACCAACAGAGGAGGCACACCCTCTTGCTACAGCAGCGTACGAGAGAAGGTGGGAAAGCAGCAGCATGTAACAGTGCTGCTGCTTTTTTATTGTTTACTTAAATGCTGCTGTATTGTACTTGTAACTTTCAAACATTTTTGCAATGTTTTGCTGCTTAGTGCTATCACCCATACGTATATCCGTAGTAATGCGCAAAACGCTTTGCTGCAACTGCTGCAACGAAGTTATGTTTTGTTTATAGTACGGCGGCTTTTTAAATTTTTGCATGTAACGCTCCTGTTTTGCAATTGTTATTAATATTATACTGCCGTTTTGTCCAAAATGCAAGTACTAAATGCATATGCTGCGCAGGCCCTGCTTAGTATCTTTCTGCTCTTTTGTTCTCTTTTTGGACATTTAGGGGTTGACATATACGTGCCCTGACCTTATACTGTATATAACAGTTAGGGAAAAGGAGCGAAATATGCAGATAGAAGTTATCCACAGTGCGTTTGAAGACCAAGCAGAAACAGTTGCTATGGTTGCTGCACCGCATGCGGCCGTGACAGAGGCCCTGGAACATGCCTACCGTTACACTAATAATGTAGATGGGTCATGGAGCATGAAGATTGGGGCGGATGCCTCAGACACTGTTGAAGTTGTCAAGCCTATCCAAAATGGCATGGGTCATCGTAGCACCAGCGTCGGCGATCACATGAGGGTTGACGGGCAGTTATATATAGTGGCTGGCGTAGGCTTTAAAAAGGTCGACGAAATTAAATTACGTCAAATGATAATTTAGGGGTTGACAAATAAAACGTTTGAAGGTATACTGTATAAACAATGAAAGATAAGGAGCGAAATATGTCTAACAAGATGATTAAATTTACACAGAGCGGGTTCTACAATATTCGTGGGCAGGCTACTGATGTGAAACACATGGAGTTTCCACTCGTAGAAGATTGGAAACATGGTAAGGACGGGATTGGCTATGTGACAGTAGATGGATCCTATCAGCCAGGCTTTCCAACTAGAAACATTAGGGTCAAATGTGATCAGAGTGCTTTCACACTAGTTAAAGAAGGCAAGGCGTCTAAAAAAGCAGACGAGACTGATGAGCAGATCGTTGAGCGACTAAGGAAGAGGTTCAACATCCTAGAAGATATGACACAGGCTGTTAAAGAAGGAACTGTACGAGCAATGATCGTGACAGGCCCTCCAGGTGTTGGTAAGTCTTTTGGTGTTGACAAGGTACTTCACAAGGAAGACTTGTTCAACTTGATGGGCCAGAGAAAGCCCAAGTATGAGGTTGTGAAGGGTGCAATGTCAGCCATTGGTTTGTACTGTAAGCTCTACGAGTACGCCGACAAAGGCAACGTCGTGGTGTTTGATGACTGTGACTCTGTACTGTTAGATGATCTGTCGCTGAACATACTGAAGGCGGCTCTAGACTCTAGCACGAAGCGAATGATCCATTGGAACACAGACAGCTCGAAGTTGAGAAATGAAGGTGTGCCAGGGAGCTTTGAGTTCAAGGCTGGTGCGATCTTTATCACGAACATCAAGTTCGACCACGTGAAGAGTAAGAAGTTGCAGGACCATTTGGCGGCTCTTGAGAGCAGATGTCATTACATTGACCTGCAGATGGACACTGAGCGAGAGAAGGTATTGAGGATCAAGCAGATCGTGAAAGATGGTATGCTTGATAGTTATGAATTCAAGAACGGAGAGCAGGACGAGGTTATCGACTTCATCGACGATCAGAAGAAGAAGTTGCGAGAGCTTTCACTGAGAACCGTTCTGAAGATTGCAGATCTTCGAAAGTCGTTTCCAACCAATTGGAAAGAAATGGCTGAGGTGACTGTAATGAAGACGGGGAGGGCATAATGAAAGACGGTCCTACCCGTTACGGGATTGGAGCCCTACTAGTAGCCACCGCGCTACTAGTAGCAGGACCCTTCCTAATTGTATGGGCTCTGAACACCCTTTTTGGGTTGGGCTTAGGCTATACTTGGCAGACGTGGATCGCTACGGTGGTCCTACTTGGTGCGGCTAAGACGTCTACCGTTAAATTGGACAGATAAGTGTTTGACATTGTCACTTATTGGTCTTATAATTTAGTAATAGTTGAAAAGAATTAATCGGCTCAACAATCATAAAGGAGATAATATGAAACGTTTTAATCCTAAAACAAAAACTTTTAAGGTATTTAATGCCTTGTATAACGGTGAAGCACTTACACCAGCGAAAGCGAAGAACATGGGTGTAGGTAACTTGGCAGCTGAAGCGTCTAGAATTAGACAGAACGGCTATGCTGTATACTCAAACACAAGAACAGCTGGTAACGGCGTTAGAGTGACTGAGTATGTAATGGGTAAACCATCAAGAGAGATCGTTGCTCTTGGATATGCCGCAAAGGCAAAAGGACTTTCTTTAGACACTATCTAAAGATACCAGATACAAAAATCAACAGTTTCCCGATTCGCTCCCGGGGCAGATTTTTGGGTAGGGTGGCACAGACCACCCTATTTTTTTGGCCTTTTTTTGGTTGACAAATTGGACAAGTGAAGGTATAATGTATATAACAATTAGGAAAAGGAGACTAAAAATAATTGTAAAAAAAGGTAAATTAGGGGTTGACAAATACACTAATAGACCTTATTATAATAACATAAGCTGAAACAATACATAGAGAGGTCAATTATGAGCGATATCAGTATACGACAAATGGGTCCTAAAGCGGCCAAAAGAGCGATTGCATTCGCAATCAAAATGAAACGACCAACCTTCCTTTGGGGTCCTCCAGGAATTGGTAAATCGGATTTGGTTAGCCAGATCGGAGCAGACACTAGCCGAGAGGTTATTGATGTAAGGTTGGCATTGTGGGAACCCACAGACATTAAAGGTATTCCTTACTACTCCGCGAACGATAATGCGATGGTATGGGCACCTCCGGCAGAACTGCCAACAGACCCTGCCAGCAAGGCAATTCTGTTTTTAGATGAGTTGAACTCAGCACCACCGGCCGTGCAAGCCGCGGCATACCAGTTAATTCTTAACCGTAAGGTTGGGACTTATGTATTGCCTGAGGGTGTTGACATTGTGGCCGCAGGTAATAGAGACGGCGACAAGGGTGTGACATTTAGGATGCCAGCGCCGTTGGCTAACAGATTTGTTCACCTTGAGATGAAGGTTGAATTTGAGGACTGGTTGGATTGGGCCACCCTTAACCGTATCCACGAAGAGGTGGTAGGTTATGTAGGCTTTGCCAAGCAGGACTTATATGACTATGATCCGAAGAGCCCTTCCAAGTCGTTCGCGACTCCAAGAAGTTGGTCTTTTGTTTCGGACATGGTCTATGACGATGAGATTGATACCGAGACACTTACAAACCTAGTGTCAGGTGCGGTAGGTGATGGCCTGGCTGTGAAGTTTATGGCTCACCGTAAGATTGCATCGAAACTGCCTAAGGCAGATGATATCCTAGATGGTAAGGTGAAAGACCTGGACATCAAAGAGATATCAGCGATGTATTCGTTGACTGTATCACTCTGTTATGAATTGAAGGACAGAGCGGACAAAAAGGTTAAGGGTTGGGATACAATGGCTGATTGTTTCTTCGAATACATGATGAAGAACTTCCCTACCGAGTTGGTGGTTATGGGTGCGAAGACGGCACTTACCAACTACGACTTGCCACTAGATGCTTCGAAGATGAAGAGCTTCGATGAGTTCCATCAGAGGTATGGCAAGTATGTAATGAATGCAATGGATATAGATTGACCTCCCATTGCAATCATAGGGGGAGGGTTTCAGCTCCCTCCCCCACTTTTAACGGTAAATTAGGGGTTGACATTTTGGATAACAGACCATATAATGTATATATAAAGTTAGAAATTAGGAGCGATAAATGAATGCAACAGAAGAAAAATTAACAACCGCAAGGGTTGGTCTGTTATTGAAGGCTCCATTCTTTGGCAATATGGCTACAAGAATGAAGCTGATTGATGCCAGTGAATGGTGTCCTACTGCCGCAACAGACGGTAGAAACTTTTTCTATAACAAGGACTTCGTAGAGAGTCTATCCACAAAGAAATTAGAGTTCTTATTTGGGCATGAGATAGGCCATTGTGTTTTTGATCACTTTGGTAGAGCAGGTAGCAGAGACAGACAGCTCTGCAATATCGCACAGGATTATGCCATCAACATTATTCTCAAAGATGAAAAGATTGGTGATGTGATTGACGAGGTCAAGATCTGCCTAGACCCTAAGTATAGAGGTCTTGCTTGGGAAGAGATCTACGATGAGCTCTACAAAGAAGCTGATGAGATAGGTATGGACGAGTTGTTAGATCAACTAGGCGATCTTCTCGACGATCACATCAATGAGGACACTGGTGGCGGTGGTAATGATGGCGACGAGAACGGAAAGGACAAGAAGGGCAAGCCAGTCCTCAGCAAAGAAGAAAAGCAGAAGATCAAAGACGAGATTAAAGAGGCTATGATACAGTCAGCGGCGGCGGCAGGTGCTGGTAAGACTCCGGCGGCTATCCAGAGGTTGATTAAGGACTTGACTGAGCCTAAGATGAACTGGCGTGAGATATTGAGAATGAATATCCAGTCGCTGGTTAGAAACGATTACTCCTTCACTCGCCCTAGCAGAAAAGGTTGGGCAAGTGGCGTGGTGCTTCCAGGACTTAAGAATGATGAGACCATTGATGTTGCGATTGCAATTGACATGAGTGGTTCGATAGGCATGGATGACGCCACAGTATTCCTAACAGAGATAAAAGGCATCATGGACCAATACGAAGATTACAATGTGAAGATATGGTGCTTCGATACAGAGGTCTACAATTATGCTGAGTTCTCCGCAGATGCTGGAGACGGTATTGAGACCTACGAGCCCAAAGGTGGCGGTGGCACAGAGTTTATGGTGAACTGGGACTTTATGAAAGAGAACGGCATTGAGCCTAAGAAGTTGATCATGTTCACAGATGGTTATCCATGGGGGTCATGGGGTGATGAGAACTATTGCGACACACTATTTGTGGTCAAGGGCAATACAACCGCAGAAGCACCCTTTGGACAGACAGTAATATATGAAAAGGATGCAGAACTTAGGGGTTGACAAATTGGATGCCCGAAGGTATAATAATAACAATAAACAAATAAAGAGGAGCGATATGAAGCGAGAAGATATTAAAACAAGTGACCCGATTAGCATGATGGGGTATAACGGCCAGGGTACAATCAGATACCCACTTAAGGGCTGGAGCGATAACGAGTGCTTGAAGATCAAAGTAGAGCATAAGAGACCTTGGAGAGATGGTGAGAAGCCTCATTGGGATGTTGAACTAGAAGTTCCGCGTTGGGGTAGAGACGATGAGGTTGATGCTATTGTAGCCTATACAGATCTTCATGAGGCTATGGCTGAGGCTCTAGTTAAGATGCAAGAGATTAAGAACTCCGAAGCTGAGTTAGAGAAGAACCGTAAGAAGGGTGTTGCGGACAGACTGGCTAAAGAAGAAGCAGAGCGAGCTGAGAGGCAGGCTAAGATTGATGCTGACAAGCCGGTAGGTATGCCGTTGGCTAAGATGATATGCGACCAGATGGTTAAGCAGGCTAGAGATACTAAAGAAGATAGCCAAGAGGTTAAGTTCCAGACCAGAGGTGATCGTAGAGACTACAGGCTCAAGTGTATATACACTTGGTCAGGCTTGACGCTGTTCAACATGGGATACAGCAGGGTATCGCGTAAGGATGCAATGGCTAAATTGGCTGACGCTTTCATAGACACCGTAGACACAGGTGATGTGGCAGACAGCATTCCTAATGCTAAGATGGCAGGATTTATGATGGGTGGGCTCAATAAGTAGCCCAGACCCCGCTGCTTAGGCGGGCAATTTGGGGTTGACAAATTGGGTAATAGGCACTATACTATAAGAACAATAAGGCAAAAGGAGCGTTATAAATGAAGAAGATACAAGACTTAATAACTGGGATCCACAATATAAAGACCAACGAGGATCTCAATTTGATTGTAGAGGCTGTTAAGCTGAAGCGTCAATACTTAGAAAGAACGGCTGTTAGGCAGTTCATCGTTGGCGAGAAAGTGCAATTTACCAACCGTAGAGGTGTACCAGTAGGTGGCACTATACGGAAAATCAACCGAAAGTATATCGTTGTAGACACGCCCGTAGGAGGCTACAGGGTGCCTGCGACTATGCTTACTAGTCAGGAGGCGTAATGATTAAGGCAGTTGTATTCGCATTAATCGGATCCGCAATCACATTTTTCTATCTGGAAGGCGATATTACAGGCTGGACAGAAGCAGGGAAGAAGGCGCTCAATGAGGGTGCTAAGGTGGTTGTCGAACAGACATCCGACTAACGGTTAGGGGTAAGAGCATGGACTATAAAGGCTTTACATATGAACCATGGGACGATATAGAGCCCGACAATCGTAAGATCTTTCATGAGATACATTACGAAGGCAAGGAAGTTGCAGCGCCGGGTTGGTTCAGTAATATTAGTCCTTATAGACATGCCACCCAATCTGAATTTGAAGATGCAGTTAATGAGATTTACTTCCAAAATTGGGTGCAGAAAAAGGTTGACAAATTGGAAGTTTGATAGTATTATATAGATATAATAAGGCAAATGAGCGAGGCAAAGATGAGGAAATATATTAAGATCGGCACAAAGGTAGACAGCCGATTTGGAGAGGCAAAGATTACAGGGATCGAGTTCTGCGAGGCTGAAGGTATGAAGGAAGGCATTGCAATGGATAAGATCTTCGTAGGGGACAAAGACCGTTGCGTATTCGACCTGGACAACGGACACTGGCAATATGGATACCAGGTCACTTTAGAAAGGAGCGAGTATGCCTAATTGGTGTAATAACACAATCACTATCTCAGGTCCAACTGAGAAGATGCAAAAAATAATCGACACAGTCAATAGCGAGTCCATGGAGGGCTTATGCTCAGCACTGTATCCTCAACCAGAGAATGTATTCAAGGGAGACCTAGGTCAGAAGGAAAGGGAGCAATGTGCCAAGGAAGGCATCCCTAACTGGTATGATTGGAATACATCTAACTGGGGAACTAAATGGGATGCGACCCCTGATCAACTTGAGATCGAAGACGCAGGTGATGGTAGATCCATCATAACAGGAGCATTTGACAGTGCCTGGGGCCCACCACTAGGGGCTTATGAAGAGTTCATTCATCAGAATGAGGACTGTAGCATAGAGGCTATGTATTACGAAGGCGGTTGTGCTTTCGCTGGCAAATGGGAAGATGGTAATGATGATTACTATGATCTACCCGAGAGCGCCAAAGAGATTGAGGCTCAGTTGCCTGAAGAACTTGATGAGGCGTTTGGTATCAGCGAATGGGCTAGAGAGAATGAAGAGCCTGAGGAGTTGTCAGAGTGGATCAATGAAAGTTTAGAAAAGAAAAAGGAGTTGGCTAATGCAGAAGGTTGATTTAATCGTTGAAAGTTTGGCTCGTGCTGACCGTGAAGAGATTGATGCGGTCGTAGAGAAGATGGTAGAACGATACCCTAATCTAGCAGAGAGCCTGCTTACTAATATAGGTTTTGAGCTTCAAGCAAAGGACACCAAAGCAGAGGCTGAGTATGTCTAACGCACCTGAAGCCAAAAGAAGATACTCGTTCACATTCAATATTGAGTGTGCGTCGGACGGTAAGGCTGACCTAGAACGAGTAGAGCACTTGCTCGACTTACATATGCAAGAGCTGGTTATGGACGATGAGTTCGTATCAGAGCTTGATGAGAAGCAGGCAGTGACTATCCAAATATTAACCAATCCAGGAAATATTGGTTGACGAAATGGATAAGATCTGTTATAATAATAACGTGGCAGTTGTCACATTAACACACACAGAAAAGAGAGGCTATTATGAGTACAAGTAAGAAATTTTCCGTTGCAGGCGTAAGCACGTCACCATCAGGAAAGACTAAATTAAGGTTTGCAAATGATTCTATGAGAGTCAAGATCCTTGCAAAGAATGGACATGAAGGGATCAACCTGATCAACCTTCCATACGAGATGTCCAAGAGTGAGATCGCGGCGCACTTCGTAGAGATCGATTTCGCCAAAGGCAATGAAGCGATTGAAGCCGCTATTGCTTACACGGCTAAAAAGAATCCTGCACAGAAGCAGGACACAACGTCTTCAGTTGAAGTTGAAACTCCAGAGAGTATCCTTGCTGAAGACACAGTAACGTCTTAACCGATTCGCTCCCGGACAGACGTTACTTTAAAAGCCCCAGGGATCGTAGTCTAAAAAAGATTGCGCCCTGGGGTACTTTTTTGGTTGACAAGTCTGAATCTATATGCTATATTGGATACAGTTAAAAAGGAGCGACACATGTTAAACGTACATTTTGTAAATCGAGGATATGGCACAGACGACGGGATCAAGAACGTTAAGGTCAACGAGATCACAGTATGCAGCTTCACGCAGCGTCCTGTCGCAGTTATAGACAGCCCATACTTCCCAGGAGACACCTTAAGAGCTGAGTATGTGAACAACGAGTGGTTGTGCGACTTAGACTAATTAGGGGTTGACAGATTGGACAAAAGACCCTATAATGTAACTATAATTGAAACAAAAGGAGCGATAAATGGCTACAAGATCAGCAATTGGATTTAAGAAAATAGACGGAACCATCGAAGCGGTATACTGTCATTGGGACGGGTATCCTGCTCACAACGGTAAGATTCTAATGAATCACTACCCTGTGGACAAGACCCAAAGGCTATTGGCAGAAGGTTCACTTAGCAGCCTGCGTCAAGAGATAGGTGAGTATCACCCATTTGATGCGAAGTATTCAGATCAACCCGAGCTTGACCTGCACGACAACTGGTGCATGTTCTACGGACGTGATCGAGGTGAAAGCGACCAGCAGAGTCGTACCTATAAGGACGCCCAGGACTATGTGGAGAACTTCCACGTTGGCGGAGTGGAGTTCTTTTACCTACAGGATGCCAGTGGGCAGTGGTTGGTGCTAGACGTCTACAAAGACGATAATATATGGGATTTCGTAGAAACCCGGGTAGCACAACAGGAAGCAGATCACGGTATTTTAGTAGAATAAAGTGGTTGACATTTTGGTTAATGGGTGCTATAGTATAAGAACAATAAAGGAGCGAAGCAGATGAAATTAGTTATTCAAACACAGTACAAAGAAAACTATGGTGCCCATGACTGGAATGGTGAGGGTGAATGTCCTCAATATTGGAAGTTCAAGGGTGGCGAGACCTACGTTGTACCCAACGTGGATGCCAACAACCTACCCAACAACATCGACGATCTCAAGGCGTTGATCTGTTACAGCAATGATTACTCTGAAGAGTATGTGCTGGACTGGTCATTTGAGGATGACGATGCCAAGGTATGTGAGGAGTGGGAAACTCCTTGGAACATCTACAAGGAAGACAAGGGCTACTATGCGAGCCGTTTTGTTCCTGCGGATGAGTACTGGAAGCCAGGCTTTAAGGGCAAGGCTGAAAGTTATCTTATGCAGCCAGAGGGGGCGCAGAAGGATTATCAACACGAATACATCAAGGAGGCCGCGTAATGTTTGAAGCATTAGATGCATTGGTTCCTGTGGTTCAGTTCGGAGTGGTGGCAGGAGTCTTTGCTGCCGTTCTGTTCGGATCAATCAAACTGGGCTGGAAGTTCGCTCCGTGGATAGCAGGGGCAGCATTTCTTATATATCTTTTTGGATAATAGGGGTTGACAGATCCCCATTTTGGATCTATAATATACTTATATTAAACAATAAAGGAGCGACAATATGCAAGACCTAAAACTAGCAAATCCAATCGGAAGCTTCACAGCAGAGAAGATTGGATTCATCAAGACTGAAGCAGAGCAGGCAGCACGTGATGCGGCGGCACTGTTCCTCAAGAAGTGGAACGAAGACACAGGTGGTAACCAGTATGGTGAACCAATGTACTGTGGGTTTGCTTGGGTGGACATCTTCGGTATCAAAGGCAATACCAAACTGGGCAAGGCTTTCAAAGCAGCCGGTATTGAGAAGGCCTACAATGGTGCTTATCAGATGTACAATCCTGCGAAGCATGGCGGGCAAAGCATGGACGTCAAAGAAGCAGGCGCACAGGCGGCGGCTGATGTTTGGAGAAGCTACGGTTTCACAGCATATATGGGGTCAAGAGCTGACTAAAGGAATTGGAAATAAGGGGTTGACAACAGCCCCTTTTTCCTATATATTAAAGAGATAATAAAGGAGCGAACAATGAAAACATTTATGAATACATTCGGTGGAGTATTAGTAGTGCTAGGGCTTATGGCTGTAGCAGGTAGTGGCGGAGACTGTGACGGCAAATGCGGTCCAGGCAATAGCATAGGTACTATGCTGTTAATAGTAGCAGGCGGTATTACTGCTATGGGTCTAGGTGGCTTTATGATGTACTTGGTAAACGACGATGCGTAATTTATTAGTGCTCAGCCTGCTAGTGTTATTGGGTGCGTGTACTACATTGGACGCACCATATGACCCTAACATATATAAGGGCGAAACACTGTTTGAACAGATCCCAAACAACACTAGCAATGATCACTGTGCAGGACACTTGCCAGAGAGTCAGCGTAAAGCACACCAAACGGGTAGGTGCTAGTATGTACAGGGTCTACTACACTGTTGACACAGTAGAAGAGCTTGAAGGCTTCTACGAAACTCAAGAAGAAGCGGAGGAGGTCGCACACCACACCTCGGAAGAATACGATGCGGAACGTGTTGAAGTTCGTGATCGATTCGACAACATCATAATGGTGATCGATGAAGAGGCGATGGTGGACATGGAGGCGACCGGTATATAGCGTACAGCAGCTATAGCAGTTTTTTAAGGCTAGTGGTCTAGAATCACCACCCAGAAAAGAAAAGTACTTCACCACAATTTTTTGCGCAGCAAATTTTTTGACCTGTAGACCCATTTTGGGCTGTACACTGCAATAC
>Ga0163111_10001216_pt1 | contig 15758 bp, 15 predicted proteins | sample CRUFie1St18metaG_FD_109645 | JGI IMG/M metagenome (GOLD analysis project Ga0163111, IMG submission 109645) | Marine microbial communities from the Costa Rica Dome - CRUD Field 142mm St18 metaG | ecosystem: Environmental > Aquatic > Marine > Oceanic > Photic zone | place: Costa Rica: the Eastern...
CTATAGAGCCGTGGTAGACCACCACGTTGATAGGCTGGGTGTGGAAGTGCGGTAACGCATGTAGCTGACCAGTACTAATAGCTCAATTGGCTTGATTTATGCACTGAAAAAAATTTTTGTTTCAAGAATTTATTTAAATCTCATTATTGATTTATTATTTTTGAAAAGTTGCTAGAATGATATAGATTTATTTCAAATGAGTTTTCTTCATACACTAGATAAAAGAATGTCTAGAAAACAACTAAATAATTTTATCAAAGAAGATATTAATAATTTTAAAAAAATAAAAGAACCAAAAATCTTATTTGTCGGATCTGGTGGAGAATTACAAAAATACGTTAAAAACTTTTCTTCCTATTTATACTCAATAGATGTTGACCCAGCCAGAAAACCAGATCAAATAATTGATTTAACAGATCCCAATTTTTGTCAAAATTATCTCGGTGAGAAAGTAAATTTAGTATGTATTTTCGAGGTTTTAGAACATACTAAAAATCCTTCCTTAGCAATCAAAAATATCTATAATTTAATTGAAAAAGAGTCTGTTGTTCTACTTTCAACTCCTTTTATTTTTAATATTCATGATGAACCTAATGACTTTTATAGATTTACAAAGTACGGGTTAAAAGAAATTTTTAAAGAATTTTCGGAGGTTGAAATCAAAGAAAAAAATGGCTGGCTCGAGTCGATCTTTGTAATCATAATGAGGATTAAAAAAAGTAAAAGTTTTTTAAACAAGATTTTGGGCAACTCATTCATGTTACTTTATTATTTTCTTTACCCTTTAATATTGATTATTCAAAGAGTATTTAAGTCCAAAAGTCTTACTACTGGATATTATCTTAAAGCAATTAAATAAAAAAAAGAAAATAAATAACTGTTTGCAAAAATCAAATTTTAAAATTCTTTAATCTTTTAATTTAATTTATTCGTTAATTTTACTTATTATTCGATCACTAAGGTGTTCCGTTCCAAACTTTGTCAAATGTACATTATCGAAAAATATAGATTTTGATAATTCTTTTACTCTACATATTTCCTCTTCGTGACTTATAAAATCAACATTAAATTTTTCTGCAAAAATTTTTATGCGATTTTGTATTTGGGTAAAATATTTAATCATTTCTTTCTGGTCTTCGGTCTTATTCGTATTTTTATACATATCCAAATCAGCATAGTTATCAAAATATTCCCTCTCATAACTTGTTAAATTTTTTTTGGTTACCAACAAGGAAGATTGATAAACAAATACTGTTTTTACTTTTAGAGAAGATAAATGATAAAAAAGCATTTCAATTAGACTTAGGAACATTTTCATATTAATTTCATAAGTTTTGTTTTGCTCAAGTTGTTTAAGGGATTTTCTTCTTTTTTGTCTCATTTTTTCAGTTTTTTTAAAAATGTCACCACTATTAACAAAATTAAATTTTGATGAAAAATTAATTAATGTTTCCATTAAGGTGTCCAAACCGTGCACAATATTATTTTTGTTTTTTTCATGATCAAATCCATAAGTCATGATGTTATTAATATCAGTATAGTGGCCAAAATCTAATCCGTGATAAGATGCGTGCAAATCATTATAACCGGTAAAAATTACAATTGCTTCTGGATTGTATTTACTAAGCATCTCTGTTATAAGAGCAAATTCTGAGTTAATTCTAGAGCATATTAATCCAAAATTAAAAACATCATAATCTCTATTTTTTTCTCTTAATTTTTTTTCAGTTGTAGCCGTTAAAGTTTCTTCATCTGATAAATTTGGAATTCCAACTAATCCTGATGCACCAAAGAAAAATATTTTCTTTTTTGATTTTAGTTTTTTATCAAAATCTTCTTTAGATCTGAAACCACTAGAATTAATATTGAAATTTCTTGACTTATATTCCTCATGAACATAACCAGCAAATGGTTTGAAATTAAATCTGCTACCTCCATACCAAAATTTATTAAAGTCTTTAATATTGTCGATAAAATCGTTTTGATATTTTTCAACTAATTTAGACATTTGCTATTAGAATAATGAAAGATAGTTACCACAATGGATAAATCTTATTTTTATCATTATTTTTTTTTTTATTATTTTTCTTAACAATAAGGATAACAAGAAGTATTACGATTAAAATAGAAATTGATGTTAAAAAATCCATTATAATTTTATATTTTAAATAACAAAATTATTCAATAATATTTTGTTTTTTTAAATCTGACCGCAAGATCAATTTCTTTGTAACAATTTCTAGTCTTTTGATTGAACGATTTTTCAAACTTTGATACATCCATACACATAAAATGTGGTCTATTTGCTAATAACATTCCTTTTTTAAATTTTATTACCTTTATCAATTTTTTATTTAATTTCATTTTACGAGCAAAATACAAACCAAATTCGGCTTTTGAAATACATCCTTTAGAACCAACATTATAAATACCAGTTTTTTTTTTGCTTATTATCTTAAACAAGTAATGACAAAGAGTTTTTACGTAAATTGGAGAAAAATAAATATTTGAAAATAAATTTATTTTCTTTCTTTTTTTAAGTGACAGATAAATCCAATCAAGGAAGGTTTTTTTTCCTCTTGAAAAACCAAAAAAATTCGTTCTTACAACACATCCTTTTGCTTTTATTACAAACTTTTCAGATTTTATTTTTGTTTTTGCATAGTTGTTTACTATATAAGTTTTATTTTCTTTACTATTTTTGGAACCATAAACTTGATCGGTAGATATATGTAAAAAAAAAATTTTTTTCCTACACTTTATTAATACGTTTGAAATATTTTTTGCAATATAAGTATTTACTTTTTTTGCTTTATCTAAATTTTTTTCACATTCATCTACATTTGTCATGCTTACAAGATTAATTACTACATCAGGTTTTAAATTAATGATTGTTTTAGTAATTTCTTTTTCATTGTATTCTCTCAGCAAAATGTCATTTGTAGAGTTTCTTCCACAGCTAAAATATTTTATTTTTTTTTCACAGAAAAATTTTTTTAAATGACTACCTAAAAAACCACTGCCACCGAATACTAATATTTTCATTTTCCAATCACACTATAGTATTAATTTTAAACATCTTAAAATTTTAAGATTCACAAAAATTTCATTCCCAACCCTAGACCTTCTATTGTCTAATATTTTTGAGTTTACAGGAATTGACTTAATCAAAAGTTTTTTCCTTTTAAAAAGGGTCAAAATATCAACTAAAAAAAAGTTAGTTCTAATTTGAGCAATTGTTTCTTTTAGCCTATTTATTTTGTAGGCCTTAAAGCCACTAAGCGGATCGTCAATATTTAAAAATATCTTAAAAAAAAAAGACAATAATTTTTCAATAAACCGATTTTTACTTTTTCTAACACCTATTAGTAAGTCAACTTTATTTAAAGCTAAATATTTTTCCATTCTTAAAAGGTCTTTCGTGTCATGTTCTCCGTCAGCATCAAAGGTAATCACATAATCATATGATGTTTTTATGACTTTTTGAAAACCTATTAATAGATTTTTTTCGTAACCGTAATTTTTTTTATTTGAAATAATTGTAAAGTTTTTATTTTTAAGCTTTTTAATTTCTTTTGACAATCCATCTGTTGAACAATCATCCATTATTATAACTTTTTGCTTGATCTTTTTTAAAATTTTTAAAAGAGAACCTTTTTCATTAAAACATGGTATTAATACTAATACTTTAGACATGAGTCTGTTAATAAAGAATTTTTCTTAAGATTTTTTTTAAACTTTTTCCCTAGATATTTATTTATATCAAATATAGATATTGAATTTTTTGGACATGGTCTCAAAAAAACGCAATCTTCGATATTTAGTTTTTCATTTTTCTTTTTATTTTTTATTAACCAAGCACCCCTTCTTTGAACAATAACACTTTGTTTTTCGTTATTTTCAATTTTTTTCTCTCCATCTCCCATTGATAATTCTAATTCTCTACTTGATTTTACCATTTGTTTCCAGGTCAAAGGATTCATTGAGAATTTATGATCAGGCCCTTCTCTATTATTATCATCAGTAAAATGTTTTTCAATCACCTTAGCACCAAGCGCAATTGCACCCAATACCGTAGAACTTCCAGGTGTGTAGTCACTTAATCCTAAAACGATTTTATCTTTAAATATTTTTTTGTAGCTGTTTAAAACATTTAAATTAATGAATTTAAAATTTTCAGAACTATTGGTATAATTTGTATTACATTGCATTAAAATCAACTTTTTATTATACTTAAGTATTTGGTGTACTGCCTTTTTCACATCTTTCATACTGGAAGCCCCAGTTGCCAACAGCACAGGTTTATTTTTTTTTGCAATTTTAGTAATTATTTCCTTCCAAGTAATGTCTCCAGATCCTATTTTGTAAGCTGGAATAAACTTATTTACTTTATCCACATAACTAAGGTCGTAAGGAGCTGTTAAAAAGTCAATTTTATTTTTTTTACATTCTATTCTTAAATGTTTTGTCCACTCAAACTTTATACTTGCATCTTTGTAAACCTGAAAAACTGATTTTTTCCACTTTTTTTGATGGGTAATTTTTCCTATTTTTTCAAATCCTTGTGGAGAAATTATTGTCTCGGCCTTAAAATGTTGAAACTTTGCAGCATCTGCTCCTGCTTTAGCACATAATCTAATTAATTTTTTTGCTCTAGCCAAACTCCCATCATGATTGGCAGCTATGTCTGCAATAAAATAAGTTTTATTATTCTTATTAAAAATGTTTTTCATGGAAGCAAAATTTCACTATTTTTTAAAACTCGTTTTAGTTTTTTTTTCAACTATATAATTTCCAATTATTATTGCATCTAAATTAGTTTTTTTTAACATATTTATTGCTTGAAGCTCGTTATTTATAATTGGATTTCCATGAGTATTAAGCGATGTATTTAGTACTGAATAAATTCCACTTCGTTTTCCAAATTCATTGATAATCTTATAGTAAAAAGGATTATTTTTTTTTGTTAATATTTGAGGTCTACAGGTTTTGTCATATGGATGTATTGAAGCTTCCAGCTTATTCCTTGAATAAGGTAAAGTTTCTACACAATTAGTCATATATTTATAGTTGTTTAGATTAGAATTTTTAATTCTAAAATATTTTTGGGCATACTTATCAATAATCGTAGCTGCAAAAGGCATCCAGAAATCTCTATTTTTTACCATTTCATTTATTCTTTTTATATTTTCTAATTTGCTAGGGTTACAAATTATTGATCTATTCCCGAGTGACCTTGCACCAAATTCAGCATGACCTCTACATAGACCAATAATTTTATTATTAATTAATAATTGAGCAACTTTTTTAAAAATATTTTTATTTGAAATTTTATATTTAGACAGTGGAAGATTTTTAAGAGCCTTTTTTACCCTAATATCATCAATTTTATAACCTAGATAAGCATTATTAAGGGGTGTGGTTGGAATCTTATTCATTAAACAAAAGGCATAACATGCACCCATTGATTGTGAGCTATCGTCAGGAGAAGGAGGTATATAAATCTGAGAAATTTTATCAAGTTTTGAAATTTCTAAATTTGCTTTTACATTCATTGCGACTCCACCAGCTAAACAAAGATTTTTTGTTACTTTTGAATTCATTATGTTTTTTACCCATTTTGTCACAAGAAATTCAGTATATTTTTGTAAAGCACCGGCAATAGCATCAAATCTGTGACCTATAAATAAGTTTTTAAAATAAAAATAATAATCCTTTGGGGGTTTTAGATCTTTAAACTTTTTTTTTTTAACCTCTTGAAAAGTTTTGAAATGATTTAGTAATTGTTGCAAATACTTTGGTTTACAGTAAGGGGCTAAGCCCATTACTTTATATTCGTGTTCATTTGGTTTCATGCCAAGCACTAAAGTTATATATCTATACATTCTTGCAATAACTGAATTATTCCCTGATACTATCCTTTTATACTTAATTTTTTTTTTACTTTTCTTAAATAAGAATGCTGTATAATTTACAAAATCTCCGAAGGCATCGATTGATATTGCATAACTATTTTTATTACTTAGTGGTCCTGAACAATATGCATAAGCAACATGACCAAAAGAGTGGTCCACAAATGAAATCTTTTCTTTAGAAAGCTTCAAATGAGTCTTTACAGTTTCATATCTAATTTCTTGACCAAAATCTTTAAGACTTTTGTTACTACTATGGTCATCTAATGATAGTTTTTTTAATCTTTTATTCCAAAATTTTTTTCCAGGAAATTGTTTAATATCAAGTTTAGTTTTGAAAATCTTAATTAGTGAAAGTTTTTTATTTTTATAGATTTTTTTTAACCAATATTCATCTTGTTCTTTAATATAATCTTTGATACTAAAATTTGTATAATGCCTAATTAAGGAATACGTCGGTGACCAATATTTTGATATAAAACAAACATTTGTTATTTGTTTTTTTTTTATATTATTAGACTTTAGTAAAAAATCGATAGCTTGTTTTGGATAACTCTCATCATTTTTTTTATTAGAAAACCTTTCTTCACTTGCGGCGGATATTATTTTACCATCAATCATTAAAGCTGCAGAGGAATTCTGCTCCCAGTTAATTCCAATGATAATTCTTTTATCCTTTGTATCTAACACCTCTGATTTCTCTTGTTTTTTCATATATTTAAATTATAAATATGTTCAAAAATTGAACAGTTAACTTAAATATGCAAAGAATTCAATTACTTTTACGAAATATATGAAAATAATTATAGGCACAGCCAACTTTTTAAGAAAATACACCTATAAAAACCAAGCGGTAAGCAAAAGTGAGATTATAAAAATTTTGAATTTTGCAAAATCAAATAAAATTAATTCAATAGATACAGCTTTTGAATACGATAAGTTTTATACTTTACGAAAAGAGATAAACTTTAATAAATTCTTAATATCAACAAAAATTGTTTTCACAAAAAAATTATTAGGTAGAAAAAACTTATATAAAGATATTGTAAATTCAGTTCAAAAAAAATTAAGGTTATTCAAAATAAAAAAATTTGAAAACTTACTCATTCATAATTTTGATCAACTAGACCGTCATGATTTAAAATTATTGGCACCTTTACTATTAATTTTAAAAAAGAAAAAATTAATTAAAAATATTGGTATTTCAGTTTACGATACAAACGCGATTAAAAAGATAAAATATTTACGTTCTATTAACTTAATTCAAGCACCAATAAATTTATTTGATAGACGCTTTACTACAAAAAAAATAGTAAATTTTTTGAAGAAAAAAAGAATAAAACTTCAAGCTCGGTCTATTTTCCTGCAAGGAAAATTATTAGATAGTTTTAAAAAAACTTCTTACAAAAAAAATAAAATTTACGCAAACTATAATTCCTGGTTAAGTGAAAAAAATAGACAACCTTTAAAAACTTGTTTAGATTATATAAAAAGTGAGTCATGTATAAATAGTATGGTAATAGGAATAAATAATATATATCAATTAAAGGAAATTATTAATTTAATTAAAAATAAAAAAAAAATACAGTTTCCGCGTAAAATACAAACATTCGACAAAAAAATTATAGACCCTAGAATATGGTAAAAAAAAGTAAAAATAAAATTTTGTGGAAAAAAGCATTAAAAATTATTCCATCAGGAAATTCTTTTTTATCTAAAAATCCTGTAAGATTTAAGTCAGATAATTGGCCGATATACTTTTCGAAAGCAAAAGGTTCAACAGTTTGGGATCTAGATGGAAAAAAGTATCACGATTTCTCTTTGATGGGAGTAGGAACAAACATACTTGGTTACTGTAGCAAAAAAGTAGATCAAGAAGTTTTAAAAAAAATAAAGAATGGAAATATGACAACTCTTAATTGTCCAGAGGAAGTTATTTTTTCAGATATGCTTTTGAAAATTCATCCGTGGGCTCAGATGGCAAAATTTGCAAAAACTGGTGCTGAAGCTAACGCAATCGCTGTAAGATTGAGTAGGGCATATAATAAAAAAAACAAAATAATAATTTGTGGATATCACGGATGGCATGACTGGTATTTGTCAGCAATTTACTCAAAAAAAAACTACTTAGATACCCATTTATTTCCAAATTTAAAAACTGAAGGAGTTCCAAAATATTTAAAAAAATATGTTTATTCCGTAAAGTATAATGATTTAACTAGTCTTAAAAAAATCATAAATAAAGATAAAGATATTTCTTCATTAATCATGGAGGTAGAAAGAGATCATAAACCTCAAAAAAAGTATTTAAAATAAATAAGAAAACTATGTAATGAAAAAAATATTTGTTTAATATTTGATGAATGTACTACAGGTTTCAGAGATGTGTACGGAGGTTTACATTTAAAATATGGTGTAAATCCGGATATTGCGATGTTTGGTAAGGCAATAGGTAATGGGTATAGCATAACATCAATAATCGGAAAAAAAAGAATAATGAAATTGTCTAATAGGAGTTTTATAAGTAGCACATTTTGGTCGGAGAGATCAGGTTTTGTTGCTGGTATTGCAACATTGAATGAAATGAAACGAATAAAGTCTTGGAAAATAATATCCGCAAAAGGAAGAAAAATTAAGAGGCTTTTATCTTTAGAGGCAAAAAAATGGGGCTTAATAATTAAATTTTCAGGTTTAGATGCTTTAATAAAATTTAATATCTTAAATCCAAAAATTAAATATTATCAAAAAATAATTACCTCTGAAATGATTAAAAATAATTTTTTAGCAACAAATTCTATTTATGTAAGTGTTACTCATACAGAAAAGTTAATAAAAAAATATGTTAAGGAAATGAGTAAAATATTTAAAAAAATATCTCATAAAAAATGAAATTTTCAATTATAGTAGAAGCAAGGTTAGGTTCATCGAGACTTCCAAATAAGATTCTTTATAAAATTAAAAGGTACACTTTTTTAGAATATTTAATAAAAAGATTAAAATTGGTAAAAAATGCCAAAGAAATAATTTTAGCTACTACTGATAATGAGGAAAACGATGAGATTATTAGAATAGCAAAAAAAAATAAAATAAAATATTTTAAAGGATCCGAGAAAAATGTTATCCAAAGAGTAATACAAACAGGCAAAAAGTTTTCTTGTGAAAAGATAGTAAGAATAACATCTGATTGCCCAGTTGTTGATCCTCAAATTATTGATTTAGCTATTGAAAGCTATAAACATAATAAATGTGATTACCTCTCCAATACCATTATAAGATCATACCCTGACGGAATGGATGTAGAAGTTTTTAGCTTAAAAACTTTAATAAAATCTTATAAATTCGCTAATACGACAAGGTCTAAGGAGTGGACAACATGGTCAATTAGGCAAAATTCCAAAAAGTTTAATATAATTAATATTATTTCATCAAAAGATCTAAAATGGCCTGATTTAGGCCTTACATTAGATGAATATAAAGATTATCTTTTTTTAAAAAAAATAATTTTGCATTATAAAGAGACTTTTAATTTTAAATGTTTAGATATAATTCAATTACTAAAAAAAAATAAAAAATGGTTAAATATAAACAAAAGCGTTAAAAGAAATGTTTAAAAATAAATCTATTCTAATAACTGGTGGCACTGGAAGTTTCGGAAAAGCGTTTGTAAAAAATTTAATTGAAAATCACAAAAAATTTAAAAGATTAGTCGTTTTTAGCAGAGATGAATTAAAACAATTCGAAATGTCAAATAAAAAAGAATTTCAACATCCAAATTTAAGATTTTTCTTAGGAGACATTAGAGACAAAGAAAGACTTTTTAGAGCAACTGAAGGAATCGATATAGTTATTCATGCAGCTGCTTTGAAACAAGTTCCTACAGCTGAGTATAATCCTTTTGAATATATTAAAACTAACATAATAGGTACTCAGAATCTTGTAGAAGTTTGTCTTGATAGAAATGTTAATAACATTGTAGCCTTGTCAACAGACAAGGCATCTTCACCAATTAATTTGTATGGTGCAACCAAACTTTGTTCAGACAAGTTAGTCATATCTGCAAATAATATAAAAGGTAATAGAAAGACCAAGTTTTCTGTTGTTAGGTACGGCAATGTAACTGGAAGCAGGGGATCAGTCATACCCTTTTTTAAAAAAATAAATTTGTCAAAAAAAAAATTACCTCTTACCCATTTAGAAATGACAAGATTTAATATTTCTCTAAAAGAGTCTGTAAAACTAGTTGAAACTGCAATTCAAAGAGGTAGCCATGGAGAAATTTTTGTACCAAAATTAAAGAGCTTTTATATAAGAGACTTAATTCATGCGATTTCTAATAAAAAAAATAATTACAGAATAATTGGAGTTAGACCAGGAGAAAAAATTCATGAAGAGTTGATAAATCCAGCAGAGTCAAGGAATACAGTAGAGTTTAAGAATCATTATTGTATATTACCTAACCTATCAAATGAACAATTAAAAAGGTACTGCAAAAAAAACAATTGCAAAATTGTAGTGAAAAATTTTTCTTACAATAGCGGCACCAATAGATTGTTTATGAATATAACAGATCTGAAAAAAACTTTAAATAAACCAAACTAATTTATTTTTTGCGACTCTGCTTAACCTTTAAATATTTTTCTAGAAACCATTTTTTGTTAGGAAACATTGGCCTTCTTTTATTATATGGAGAAATCGAAATATTAAAAAAATACGCCAGCATTTTTTTAATTAAATTTCTTGGTAAGTTTACTTTTTTTTTATTTAAATTTGGAAATCCAACTTTTGTTGCTTCAACGTGAAAACTTATATTTTCATTTCCTGACTCAGCGTCATAAAATATTTTTTTTAAGTTTCTGTCACTTGTTTCGCCTGGCCCCATTTCCTTCACGTCTCCGAAGCCACACTTTTCTAGAGCTCTTTTTATTGTATCGTAGTTATGAAGATAAAAATGATCGTGGTATAAAATTCTACTTATAAATAAATCAGTGTGGTTTTCAATTGGAGATAATAATGTTGAAATTTCTGAGCTTTTAATTGCTTTTTCTAAATTTTCATCTTTTTTATGATAACGATCTATTATTTTATCCATATTTGGAAGTGTCATTCTTATAATACTTCCTTTTTTCAAAATTCTATTACATTCAATTAAATGATTTATAAGTTCATACCATGTTAAATGTTCAAGGGTGTCTCTTGAAAAAATTACTTCTATACTATCATCTGACAAAGGAATGCTTTCAGTGATATCACAAATTATGTCTATTTTTCTTTTATCAGGATCAGCAATTTTTGATAATTTATAAACAGAAATGTCTGCATGAATAAACCCCTCCATTCTATGCGACCCACAACCAACATAAAGATATTTAGATTTAAACATAAAATCTTATTCGAGAGCCTAATTATGCTTATTAAGCAAACGTTTTACATAATTTTTTACTACTTGGAACAATGAATTTTCTATAATCTCTCCTGGATTCCAATCTTTATTTGCATTAGTAGTTTTGCCTTTCAGCGAAAAGTTCATTCTTCCATTAGTCTTCGGTGAGTAGAATTCAATCTCATTAGAATTTATATGACTATTTAATTTTACTTCCTTATACCATCTTCTGTCAGACCCGAATATGAATGCTAAGAAATCATCTTTGTCCTTATAATGTTCAGAAATTTGCTTTCTTTCCTCAACAAGATCATCTATGTCAAAAAAGTTTTTACAAAGTGTAACCCTTAAAAGATGTCTAGGATTTTTGTTAATATTTGGAGTCGCACTATGAAACCAATCAACTCTAGAAGCTATTAAAGTCCCAGCTTTACCATAAACGTTAATGATTTTCTCATAACCTAAAGGTTTTTTTTTAGGTGAACTTGGGTAAAAAGCGTAGTTTCCATCATTCTCTCCGACATCGTTTAAATAAATTGAAAAATCTATGAAATCTATTCTTTCATCTTTATAAACTGGGTTTTTTCTATCGTAATGAAAGTCACCTATACTGCCTCCTTTGGGTATAAAATGAGGCCTTGTTTGTTCAGGCGGAGTTTGAATGTAGTAAAATCTCCAAACCTGTCCATCAGGCATTATTGTTTTAATTAAATCTCTAAATTTTTGGTTTATTATTTTTTCAAGTAAACCCTTTTCGTATATATCTTTAAGGTCTAGATATTTACACTTAACAGTTCCTCCTTTGCCACCGTATCTTCGATCGTCACCCTGTCCTAAAGACCCACAATTCTCAATAAATATTTCTCTTAAAAATTTAATTTCACTGTCAGTAAAAATGTTATTACAAATTGCTATACCTCTTTTTTGTAAAGTCTGATTTAGATTCATAAATGCTTTAATTTTTTGAATTAATCTTTAATATTTTGTTTAGCATAAAGAAAAAAATAAAAAAAGGAAAATAATAAAACCTGAATAGCTTTACATTATATATACAAATTCGGTTTAAAACATAAATTTTTTGATTAAAATTCATAATTCTATAATATTTTTTATAAAAGTTTTTGACTCCGATTGATAGTCTCAAATAATTTTTTGTAAGTCGTGATTGAGTATTTCCTGAAAAAAACATTTTTGTGTTAGAAATACCAATCTTTTTTTTTTTAATTATTGCATCAATCAAAAGTGATTTATCTTCCGAGGGTTCAAGCTTACTATCATAACCTTTTAAGTTAAAAAAAGTTTTTTTGTTTATTATTATATTTGATCCTGTAACTCCCGGATTTTTAATTAATATATCTCCTAACTTAAAATTAGACGGGTCCTTAAAAATTTTATTATTAATATAAATTTTAGAAAGTATAATTTGTGGTTTATTTTTTTTGATAACATACTTTGCTTCTTTAAGATAATTAATATCCCATGTGTCATCATCATCTAAAAAACATAAATATTCATTTTTAGATATTTTAGCACCCTTATTCCTTGCTTTGGATTGAAGAAGATTCTTTTTATTATTCACGATTTTGAGCTTAATTTTTTTGCTACCTTTATAAATAAAATCTTTGTGAGAATAGCGGTAGTTACCATTATTAATTATTATTATTTCATTTGGTTTTTCAATCTGATTCAAAACTGATTTATATGCCCTTTTTAAAAACCTATCTCTATTATATGTTGTTATTATTACTGAAAACACCCTACACCTTTAAATTTGTTAATCTTTCAATTTCTTTACTATACTTTAAATATAGATCATCTTTTGAAATATTGTTTTTTTGACCTGTAACAAAAGCTGCATGAATGTATTCAAGCATCTTTGTATGATTTTCTTTTTTATTAATAGGGTTCTTCATCAAATAACCAATCTTTTCTTTAATATCCTCCAAACTTTTAATGTGATAAACATTTGGAAGCATTCTTATAGTCCCCAAGTTTCCTAATTGTATTGTTGGCGTCCCCAAAATAGAAGCCTCGAAAACCGATGTACCGCTCACCGCAATCACTACTTTTGATTTTTTAAATATTTTCCAATTTGGAATAGAACTATTAATAATTTTGACATTAGGAAGATATTTTATTTTTTCTAGATAGCTTGTTGATCTTTTTCCCAGCATATGTGGATGATCTTTTATAATTAGTTGCATATTTGCTGGCAAAGACATAGCAACTAATCTCGCTGTCTCGATTTGATTGTTAAATCTTGTAGAGATCAAATCAATATTTTCTTCTGGCTGAAGTAAAAGAGGCATAAAAGCAAAATTCTCAAGTTTTTCCAATTTATCATATTTGAAAGATTTTCCTTTGTATTCATAATAATGTTGTAAAAATAAGTCTCTCATAAAAACTATCGGGTGAGAAAGATCTTGTGTAGATCCAAGGACATTATTCTTAAACTTAAAAGATCTTAAAAACATTTTTATTTGGTTTAAAATATATTTAGTTGTTATTTTTTGGAAAACATCGATATTATTTACAGACTTAATTTCAAAAAGTTTATTTGTTATAAACTTTTCTTCATCTACTAATTTATCATAATCTATACTTATTTTTTTTTCTCTTATTTTTTTTAAATAGTCAATAAACTTACCTTTATTATCAAGGTAAGAATTTGTGAAAATATTTATATTGTCTACTTTACTATCTGTAGTTCCAATAATAGGAATATTATTCTTTTCACAGTACAAATTTAACATTGCGTGTAAGAAAGAATTTAAAACAGGCGAAATGATAATTTGTGGTTTAAAGGTCTCAAAAATTTCACTAATCATTCCAAAACAACTCTTGATATAATCAGCGATATATTCATCTGAAACTGCTTGCTTAAAGCTGTAAAAATATTTTTTGTTATAATCTTTTACAAGATTTCTTTGAGATTGTATGAGCTCCCAAACACTGTTTATATTTAGGTAATCACTAATTTCATCTAAAGAATATTTGCATTTAGATGTGTATTTCTTAGGATTATCAATAATTTCATCATGGGACCAAATGTTTGTATTATATCCATTATTTAGAAAATAATTGTGGGTAGATTTTTTTAATGTAACACATGCTATTTTGTGACCTCTCTTCTTTAATCTATCAGCTAAAAAACTTCCAAAACTTACAGCCCAATTACGTTGTTGAATTATCAGAATATTCATCACTTTACTTTTATAAAATTGCTATCTTTAATTTCATACACCTCATCGCAATTATTAAGCATCTCTACACTGTGAGTAGATATAATTATAGTTTTTCTACCCCTTAAAGAATAAATCAAATCAAATATCTCTCTTTCAGTTTGCTTATCTAGTGCGTTTGTAGCTTCGTCTAGTAAAAGAATTTCTTTGTTATGAAATAGTATTCTAGCAATACCAAGTCTTTGCCTTTGACCCCCGGAAAGTCTTATTGCATTTTCACCAACTTGAGTATCTAGACCCTTTTCACTTAAAATTTTATTCAATTTTAGATTTTCTAGTATTTCTAAAATAATTTTATCTTCCATTTCATTAGTAGTCTTTGAATTATGCTCATTTATGGCTATGTTTTGCCTGACAGAATTATCAAACAAGTAGAAGTTTTGAGGAATGTAACCAAAATTTTTTTGATAAGACTTTACGTTCTTTTCGTCTATTTCTTTTCCATCAACTTTAAGTGAGCCTTTTCTATTAAGAATTAAACCTACTAAAATATCAATAAATGTAGTTTTGCCACTTCCACTCGATCCAACAATACCAATAATAGTATTTTTTTTAATTTCTATGTTTAAATTATTAAAAATTTTCTTCCTCGACTCGTCGTATGAAAATTCAATATTTTTTAGTTCTATTTTGTTGTCAAAGCGAATATTTACTTTATCGTTTTCATCTTTTTTTTTAAATAAATCATTCTCTTTTTCTATAATTCTTACAGAATTCATCCCAAATCTAATATCATTAATATTCTTTACAATTCGATTTGTAGATGGCATTATTCTAAATAAAGCAATTGCTATAAGACCCAGGTTCACTAATACTTCATTCATTTCATAGTCTTGAATTAAAAAATATATTGTTAAAAGTGATATTGATAAAACTGAAGTAAACTCTAAGAAAAATCTGGGAGACTGTTGTATCGTTTCAAACCTTAATCTTGACGCTTGAGCCTTTTTTATTCTAGAATTTAATTCATCAATGAACATATTTTTTTTACCCAAAATTTTGATTTCTTTAATAGAACCTATTGACTCTTTTATATTTTTAAAAAAAGCAGATTCATTTTCTTGTATTTGGCTTGCCCAATGATTTATTCTTTTTTTGAATAAAAAAATAAATAAAAAACCTATCGCTCCAAACAAAATAATCAAAAACATAACAATTTTTGGATTCCATAAAACTAAAAAAAATAAGATTACAAAAAAAACTAAAATTTCTGTTAACAGCTCA
>Ga0163111_10001217_pt1 | contig 15752 bp, 26 predicted proteins | sample CRUFie1St18metaG_FD_109645 | JGI IMG/M metagenome (GOLD analysis project Ga0163111, IMG submission 109645) | Marine microbial communities from the Costa Rica Dome - CRUD Field 142mm St18 metaG | ecosystem: Environmental > Aquatic > Marine > Oceanic > Photic zone | place: Costa Rica: the Eastern...
AATTGATGAAAATCTTAAGGATCCATTCTTGCGAAATTGGGTTGAATTACTTTGTTTTCTAATAAGCGGTTTATCCAAAGACCAAACGAATGCAGCTGCGATGGCAACCCTCTTTGATAATTGGTTTAAACCAGATGCCTACCTGGAATATCCAAAGGGTGGAAGTGAATCAATTGTTAAGGCTCTAATAAATGGGATTTATTCATATGGAGGGAATCTTAGACTTAATTCAAAAGTAAGTCAGATAATTGTAAAAAGGAATAGAGCAATTGGAATCGAGTTAAATAATGGTGAAAAACTATTTGCAGATCATATTGTTAGCAATGCAGATATTTGGAACACTCTTGATTTAATACCAAAAGAAATATCTCAAAAATGGAGAAAAAAAAGAGCTATGACTCCAAAATGCAAGTCATTTCTTCATCTTCACCTTGGGTTTAATGCAGAGGGACTAGAAAATATTCCACTCCATTCAATATGGGTTGATGATTGGGCAAAAGGTATTACTGCTGAACAAAATGTAGTAGTTCTCTCAATTCCATCGGCATTGGATCCAACAATGTCTCCGGCCAACAAACACATTCTTCACGGATATACACCTGCTAATGAGCCGTGGGAGAAATGGGAAAATCTTAAAGTAGGTACTAAAGAATATGAAAAGACAAAAGAGGAGCGGTGCTCTGTATTCTGGAAACCAATAGAAAAACTCATACCAGATATTCAGGAAAGAATTGAAATAAAAATGCTAGGGACACCACTTACTCATCAAAAATTTTTAAATACAAAAAATGGAAGTTATGGTCCAGCCTTGTCTGCTGCAGAAGGGCTTTTCCCAGGGAATAAAACTCCAATTAAAAATCTATTATTGTGCGGCTCATCTACATTTCCAGGAATCGGGATACCGCCTGTAGCAGCCAGTGGTGCGATGGCCGCCAATACAATTCTTGGTTCCAAATTTCAAAGAGATCTAATTAAAGAGCTAGACATTTAAAGATCCTATTATTGTTAGACAACATGAAATTAAGAATCAAATGACTAACTCTCTCAATAAAGCTTTTACAGGAGTAATCGCCCTTGCTCTTATTGGGATAGCTGTAGGTCTTATACCATTTTCCAGAGAGAAAGAACTATCAAATTTGTGCAGGGAATTCATCACAATATATCCTAATCAAAGTTACTATTCATTTAAGGAAAAGAACGAGAAGATTAAAGTGATTGCAGATAAAACAGGTCTCAAAGCTGAGACAAATAATATTAGTCATTTTTGTAATTCTTTCTATTTCAACCAAAGGTAGATTTTAAATAAGCAAAATAAATTAGTTTTTCTGAAAAGATTTGCTTAATTTCTAATAGGAACTAATACATCCGTAATTATATCGATGGATTTAATATCAATTTAGTAGTTAAATAAAGATAGTAACGAGGGAAACCATGAAGAAAGAAACTTCATCAAATGTCCTTGAGAAAATAGATGTCGCCAAAGAAAGAATTAAGGAATTGCAAACAATGATTAATTATTGGGAAGACAGCAAAGTTGTCAGTTTTTGGGATACTGAATGCTCCGTAAATCCATCCTCACCTGCTTGCCTTCTCTTTAATGAGTAGAAACCATCACTTAATGAATTTCTAACCCAACTCAAGCGAAAATTTTTCATATCAAAAAGATCTTTAAAAGACCTAGAAGGTAAGTAAACATCAACCAAAGTTTTTTGAAACTTTGAATGCCCTGCAGAGGTATATTTCTTTATCTCTTAAAATCTAAAAATTTTCAACTCATGATTCAAAAAAAAATTTTATAGAGTTAAAAAAATTTTAATAAAAAATGCCTGAGCTATTAAAGGTCGTGTCATCTAGTGACTTTAATGACTGGTTTTCATTGAACGACACTATTATGGGAGGTTCAAGCAAAGCAGTTTGTATAGCTTCCTCTAAAGGGCTTTCTCTAGAAGGTGTTGTAGTTGAGGAGAAAGGGGGTTTTGTTAGTTGCAAATCTCCAATATTTTCACCTCCAATAAATTTATCTAATTATCAAGGTTTTGAACTAAAAATCGATGGAAAAGGCCGAATTCTAAAGTTCGGTGTTTCTTGTAAATATGGAATCTTATGTGTTAATGAATTTTTTTTAGACAAATCCCCTGGTGGGCTTAGATGGGTAAGTGAGATACCTACAAAGAGATTTGGCACGACAATTGTTAAAGTTCCTTTTGATAACCTAGAACCTACTGTTCTTGCAAAGAAAATTAATAGACCTATTAAATTTAGATCAGATTCAATAAGTCAATTTCAATTATTACATTCTAAATTCGGCAGGCCTGGAGAACTGAATCCTGGTTTTCAATCAGGAAAAATAAATTTTCTATTAAAATCAATCAGTGTGTATTAATGACATCATGAAAAGGTATAAATATAAAATACATATTTTTGCAATAAGATAAATTAATGATCTGTTTAGAAGAAAACTTATAAAGTATTGAATAGTAAAATAAACACACCATAATTATCAAAAGATTATTATTTGTAAAATTGGTTTCTTATATGATTAGTCCTTTTAAATAAATTTAATTTAAAACAAAATCCAATTGATATGAAAAAAAACAATTTACCTCCGATATGTGGACGTGAATTTGAAATTAACGAATTAGTTAATCGAAAAACAAATAAAAGTAAATTAACATCAACCGAAGATTTAGAGCATATCAATGCAGGATTTGCATGTGCCCTACATATGCATCAACCAACTATTCCTGCAGGAGAAAATGGAGAACTCATTTCACATTTGCAATATATGTATGAAAATATCTCAGAAGGAGATAATCATAATGCCGACCCATTTGCTGAATGCTATAAACGTCTCGGTGAAATCATTCCAAACTTAATAGAAGAAGGATATGATCCCAAAATAATGCTTGATTACTCAGGGAATCTCCTCTGGGGCATTCAACAAATGGGTCGTGAAGATATTCTCTCATCATTAAAGATCCTTACTTGTAATGAAACTATTAATACTCATGTGGAATGGCTAGGGACTTTTTGGAGTCATGCTGTTGCCTCATCAACTCCACCTTCTGACTTTAAATTACAGATTACAGCTTGGCAGCATCACTTCTCAAATCTTTTTGGAGAGGAAGCATTAGAAAGAGTAAAAGGTTTTTCTCTTCCGGAGATGCATCTACCCAATCATCCAGAAGTCCTTTATCAGTTGATACAAGCTCTTAAGGAATGTGGATATGAATGGGTAATGGTTCAAGAACATAGTGTTCAAAATCTAGATGGCTCCAACTTGAGAGACGAGCAGAAATATATTCCTAATAGGCTCAAAGCAAAAAATAGTAATGGAGATATCGCTTCAATACTTACTTTAATAAAAACACAAGGATCAGATACAAAGCTTGTAGGACAAATGCAACCTTATTACGAGGCAATAGGCCTTGGCAGACAACAAATAGGCAAACAAAGTATTCCATCGCTTGTCTCGCAAATAGCTGACGGAGAAAATGGGGGGGTTATGATGAATGAGTTTCCTCAAGCTTTCATTCAGGCGTATAAAAAAATTGGTCCAAAAAGTAATAAAAGTCCAACAATTGCCATGAACGGCTCTGAATATATTGAATTAATAGAAAACTTAAACATCAATCAAGGAACTTACCCTGTAATACAAGCAATAGATCAACATAAATTATGGAATAAAATTGTAGAACCAATAACACCAAGAGCTATTGAAAAAGCAATTACCGAATTAGAAGAGGAAGATCAATCATTCTCTATGACGGGTGCAAGCTGGACTAATGAGCTTAGCTGGGAAGATGGATATGAAAATGTTTTAGAACCAATTTCAAAACTCAGTAATTACTTCCACAAAACATTTGATCATTTATTAATTAAAGATCCATCCATATCGAAAACCGAGATTTATCGCGAAGCCCTTCTCTACCTATTGTTAATAGAAACAAGTTGTTTCCGGTATTGGGGGCAAGGGAAATGGACTGAGTACGCTAAAACAATATTTGAAAGAGGTAAAGAGGTAATTAAAAGCCAAAAAATTTAAACCTCTGAATTGATTTTTTGTAAAGTGATCAATCAAAAAAAGAAATAACCAGCGAAAAATAATTTTTTGCGTTATGGTCATCGATCAAAGCTTAAAAAAAATGACTAGTACAAGTTTTGATAAAAATGGACTGGATAAAGCAGGAATTCATTGGATGCAATATCTTTCAATGACCTCAATGTCTATGTTAATTTTTCTTGTAGCGTTGGATAAAGCTGTACCCAGCTTTCATCATTTTGTTCTACTTACAATGGCAAAAGCAGGAATCATCTGTAATGGCATAACCTAAAAAGTTTACTAAGTTCTCCATTTTTATTGAAACATTCTTATAAAAAAGAAGATGATCTAATCATTTTTAAATACAATTAATTAAAATCAATTAATATTTCCAGTCATGAAAGAAAATCTCAATCCAGATGACGATTGCTTTGATCCATATGAGGAATATTCAAGGAAGAAAGGTGATTCATATGCAAATGAAACGGAAGAATATTTTCCACAAGAGACATCAAAACCGCCCCATTATTAAATGAAAGACAAAAAATTTAGAACATAAAAAACACCTAAAAATATTTTTTATCCATAGGAATGAAAGTTCCTTCAGGATATAACCTTGATATAGAGTTAAATCGTTTTGATATTTGTCTTTCTTTATCAATGTTGACCTTACGATTAAGAACTAAAACGTTATGAATCATCCATAAAAAGAAGCCAATAAGCCAATACCAAGAAATTGGGTGAGCCAACTTTAATCATTTTAACTAAATACAAAATGGCATCTTTAAAAGTATTTTTCATAAGTATTTAGACTTATTGTCGTTAACCCAACATCAACAAGAAATTCTTTAAGAGAATGATTTTAAAATAGAAACTATTCTAGAAGTGAGGAAAATAATCTAATTATATAAATAATTAAGACTGCTTAGAAGTTTAATTAATAACTAGATATTAATTATTAAGGGACTACCTATATTATTTTTATTAAATAAAATTTTAGTATTCATAAGTATTTGAGGAAATTATATCCTTTCAATACTTATCTCAGAGATTACAAGTTAAATTCTACCTTGATAATTATGTTATCTAATAAAGATTTAAAAATAAGATGTTTTTAAATGTCTTTCCATACATATAGTTTGGCAGTCATTTTCCTCGGCACTGCTAGAAACTGAACAATAAGTAACACACTCTAAGTAATCATCTATTGGATCTACTTGAGATTTATTAAGTTGTTTAGTATCAATTGTATTCATAGGAATCTATCTAATGTTCTTTTGAATCTATCCTTTCTTTCTTTGTTTTTCATCGGTATTACTTACTAATCGATAAAAAGACAAGAGCTACTAATGAAATAGCTTTCAAATTAAAATCATAATTTTTCTAATTTCTCCATTTTATTTTTATTCCTACTTTTTTTCTAATAGCTTTTATTGGTATCATATTTTTCATTTGCTCATCAATTTGTTTTTTAATCAATCTCCTAAGTACTTGGGAAAGTATAAATAAAATCAAAAGAGATAAAACAATGGCCAAAAATAAAAACAATGAATAAGTTTTCATTTAAATTTCTCTATATATTGCCCACTCATCACCATCAGCTTTTACTTCAGAAAGCAATGCAACAGCAATGTCGGATTCATCAAGGCGTTTAACAATGATCTCTTTACCTCCCATATATGGATCATTGAAATCAGATTTTGATCGGTTAGCTTCCAACTTCTCTGATGGTGATAATGATTCAAGAATTTTATTCCAAATATCATCATCCGATGCAAAAGGAGGAAGAGTAAACTTACTTGGACTATTTTCTTTTTCTTTATCCATATGTGCTACTAATGATTCTAATAGAGTTTGTTTATGAAATTTATCATCTAATTCCCAGACTTTAATTCTTTGACTTCATTAACAAGCCTTTTTTGCCTCTCAGGAGTAATAAATCCAAATGATTCACAGTCATTAATGTCTTGAATTGGATCTGTTAATCCATTATGTTTCTCAAGCCAACCCTCTGTGCAACCTTTACATGCTAAATCATTTAATTCTTTAGCTAAAGACTTTGCTAGCAATCTATCCATCTATAAAAATGAAATTAATACTTATTTCTAGCTCTTTTTCAGTCTTTTTAAAAGCAAATGAAAAGAAGTAAAATCTTTATAAAACAAAACCAAAGTAATCACATGTATTAGCTTAAGTAAAAGATAAAAAAAACTAAATATTAAGCTCCTTTAATGAACTGATAAAAGTTATGCGGCATCTTTTCTAAATTCTCTATACATTGACATGTCTATGGGTCGATTCACATCGGTTTGAAAATCAACGATCTCTTGATAAATCTCAGTTGGTAAAGGTTCCATTTCACTTCTTGAATAACATTTGCTGGTTCCTATCTTCTTTATTGAAAACCTGTTAGTCAGGTGCTCAAAGATGGACATAGTCAAACTGCTAGTTGAACCAGTTATATCGTTAGAGTCTATAGATGCAATACGCAAGAACTACTAAGCTCTCAAGCAAATAAGTATGTAGGTATTGGAAAGTGATACTTTCTCAAGAAATCAAATCTCGAAGTGTAGGTATCGAATGCTTTTTACCATCTGGACTTATATAAATATTCTCCTTCCCATATTCAGTGTCTATTATTTTTTCAAAAAGAGTTCCCTTTGGAAGAAGGTGAAGATATTTCTGAGCTCTGTTCATATAAATACTTTAGCTAAACAAAAATAACTAGACTTAGAGACAAGCACAATGAATTGATTCTTTTTTCAATGTTTTTCAACTAGCTATTTAATTTTTCTAACTTTGTCAATAAGCGTCCAACTCTATTTCCATTAACTCCAAAATCGCCACCCCCATATCTTGATGCCGATTTGATTTGAATCTTATTCCCAAGTTTTAAGATTTCCAAGTCATCTGGAAATCTGAAAATCAAACTTCTACAAACACCTTTCCAATAACCATCTTGATTCTCTAAGACTTTAGTCCTAGGAATCTCTTGAGCGATACTGACAAGTCGATCAAAAGTCTTGTCGACATTCTTGAATTCTTTTTGAAAGAAAACACAATTAAGGGGGTTTAGACAGGGGGTAAGACCAGTTTCAGGAGATGGCATATTGTTCTATACCCTAAATTTCGATGATGACAAAATTTTTACCCTCACTGATCTTGTTTGGCATGATTGAAGCAATCCAGTTTGTATAGATCTCCGTAGCTAAAAAGCACTTTATAAAGAATAATATACTTTTAACTTTACTAAATAAACATGTTGAATTAAAAATAAACAGAATAGACAATATATATATGATATTAATAGCATTTAATGTTACTTCAACTCTTACTTAGCAACTTCATTATTTTTTTTCAAAAGTTAATTTTGGTTAAGACCTCTCCCTAAAGATTGTAGAAATTAAAGGCCTTTTTATTAATGGTGGTTCTGTTCCATAACCAATCCAGATAAATCCAATAATTTCCTCTTCAGTTGGATCTAATTCAACTATTTGATAGGTATTTGGGTCTTTAGTTATTTTTCCAGTTGACCACTTGCATCCAACTCCATCAGCAACAAGTGAAAGCGATAAATTTTGAATAGCACAAGCACAGGCAGCATAATCTTCGAGTTTTTGAACTTGATTATCTGAACATACTTGACTTGCAACAAGCAAATGGGAAGGATTTAAAATTTTATCCTTAATTTTTTTTAATTCAATATCATCAATTGGCTTATCAGGAAACTTCAAAGACATCTGAAGATGACAAAGAAGTTCTCGTTTATTGATACCAAGACTAGTAAAACGCCAAGGGAAAGTCTTTCTGTGACAGGGGGCTTGATTAGCTGCAGTTAATGATCGTTCAATTACCTCATTCGGGACTCTTTTCTCAGAAAAAATATGAATTGTTCTTCTTTTTTTTATTGCCTGAAATATTTCCATGTTTTTCTTGAAGTAATAATTTTTATTTTATAACTGCTTTTAACAGTCAAAATTTTAAAAGCTATAGCTTTTTTGAGATATTAAATCTTTTTCAATATAAATGATAGCTGTAGTAATTATCGTTTTAAATCGAGGACTACTAATTAAGCAGCATTATCAAAAAATCTATTTGATGATTTTGAAAATAATGAGACAACTTGCCCCTTTGGTGTCTTGTAAACACGTTCCACAATTTTCCCCTCAAGCATAATTAGCTTCGTATTTAATGAGCCTACAGGTAATTGCCCAGAGCTTTTTTTTAACAGATGCTTTAGCTCTGGATACTGGTCGTTAGGTTTAAGAACCTCTTTCAAATCAGGATGACGTTCTAAGACTGCGTCATCAAAGGGTATAAACCTTTTTAATAAGACCATTCCTTACGAAAGCTACATATATGACTTGTAACTCACTAATTTCATATCGTAAAGAGTATATAAACTAAATTGAGTAAAAATTAAAGGCTAGTTATAAATAATGAGCAAACCAGTAAGACAAATCTTTAAAGAGAAATATAATTAAGACCCTTAACACAAAAGGCTGTTAATTACTACTTTCATGCATTAATCGATTTTCATGTTGAGATGCATTTGAAAGATCATGATTACTATCAAATAATAATAACCTTATAAACATAGAATACTAAAATAAATCACATACAAATAAAAAATTTAACTAAATCTAAATTAAACCGATAATCCGAAATCTTTAATTAATTTTGTTGATAAAATATATTCTATAAATCATTTAATAAGCTTTTATAAGTTTTTCCACAAAGCTAATATTAATTTGATCGGTAATAACATCTAAAAACCTTAGGCCTTTTCCAGAGTATTGAATAAATTACTTCAAGTGCTTTTTGGGTTTTAGGAAGTTTACAACTTGGCCATGACTGTTGATTAATCATTTTGATTATTTCGGAGTCATTATTATTTCTACATCATCAACTAAGAAAAATGCCAGAGTATTTGGACTCAAGCACTAATACGAATAAGCAGGTCTAAATGTTGGATTAATATGACAATAAAAAAGAGGGGTAATTTGCCCCTCTCAAAGTAGCTTGTTTCTACTTTTGGTACTGAACACCTCTGTAAACAAAAGTTGTTTGAACTTGCTTTCTAGCTTCAGTTTTCCTCGAAGTGTAGACGTTACGTCTGTAGCTAAGTTCTACAGTTTTTTTCGGAGTAACTTCATTCTGTTGATGATACTCTTTACCTCTGTAAGTAAGAACAGTCATTGCTCTTTAATATAATGCTCAAGACCCCGTTCCATGTCTTAAGTCTTACTGCGGCATTTAATTTAGCCGAACGTTTCTTAACAATAACAGAATTTATACTTAATAGAGGTTACAAGTGAAACAAAAGGGAATAAATATTGAAGTATTTACTTAATTTTTGAGTATATATTCTAAAAATCATAAAATTAATTATTTTCTTCTTTTTTTTTTAAATTAAACCAACCTTCTTCTTTTATTCCTCTTCTAACAGCTGTTACCAAAGCTCCAAGGAAAAATGATCCTAAAAAAGCAAAGATTACCAAGTTAATTAGGGGTCTGAATCCAGTCACAGCCGTATTATGAAATACTTGGTCAAGGGGCTCCACAAGTTTCATGATGGCAATCCGTTTAATAACCAGACAAAAGCCTCGCTATTTAGAACCCAGTATCTAAAAGCTAATATCACTATTAGATTAATAAAAAAGAAAACAAACAAACGAATTTTTGGATTTTCAATACCCATATAACCATCATGACTAAAGTTTAAAAAAATCAAGCAAAATAAAACAACCAATTAACAATGAGGTATCTACCGGTATATGCCAAGGAATGAAAGTTTTCTTATAAGATTTTGTATTTGAACTATCAGATCAAATCCCTTTAAAAGGTTTGCCGCCTTTACTTAAGTAGTCGATGTATTTATCAGACTCTCTAAGATAATATTCACGTTTTTGGCCAATATATCTAGCCTCAATTAAAAGGTCAGTAACTTCGGGCCAAAAAGATTCAGGAACTACCTCTAATGGGTTAATTGCTTTGGAGTCCCAATTTAACTCAGTTAAAAAGAGAAACCAGATATACTGGCACCTGATAAAATCAGAAGAAGAATTGTTAATTAATTTATCCATATATTAATTGAACTGATTGGGCAGCATTATCAGCTTTAGTTCTTGCGTCTTCGATAGTTTTAGCCTTAGCTACGGCTACTCCCATTCGACGAGCTTCCGTTGAAATCGGCTTCCCAAATATAAATAGATTTGTATCCGATTGACTTAATGCTTCCTCTACACCAGTATAACTAACTTCCCTATCATTAAGTGAACCCAAAATAACTCTACTCGCGGAGGGGCTATCACAAGTAATTTTCGGGATCGGGATACCTAAGATAGCTCTAACGTGCAATTCAAATTCATTTAAATTCTGACTAATTAAAGTTACTAGTCCTGTGTCATGAGGTCTTGGTGATAACTCTGAAAAGATAACCTCCTCCCCTTTAATAAAAAATTCAACACCAAACAAACCTACACCACCAAGATTATCAGTAACACTTTTAGCTATACGTTTTGCATTCTCTAAAACACTATCCTTTAGTTCAGCAGGTTGCCAACTACATTGATAATCACCATTATTTTGCTCATGACCTATGGGAGAACAAAACAATGTTTTACCATTAGCTTGCCTAATCGTTAATAAAGTAATCTCTAAATCAAACTCAATGAATTCTTCAATTATAATCTTGTTTGATTTACCTCTAGATTTTCGAATCGCTAAATTCCAAGCTTCGTCTAAATCTTCTTTTTTATACACTAAACTTTGTCCTTTACCTGAAGAACTCATAACGGGCTTAATTAATAAAGGATAGCCAATAGCCTCTGCTTGCGAATGAAGCTCTGATTTATTAATTGCATAACTAAATTTTGCAGTTCTTATATCTAAATCAATAGAAGCAAGATCCCTTATCTTATCTCGATTCATAGTTATTGCTGTTGCTCTTGCGTTTGGAATAACAGTAATATCTTGTTCAATTTCCTTTAGCACCTCTACCGCAAGTGCTTCAATTTCAGGAATTATTATGTCAGGTTGATAATTAGATATTACTTGTTTTAATTCATTAGGATTGTTCATATTTAAGACTGCAAATTGATCAGAAACTTGCATTGCTGGTGCGTCTTCATATCGATCACATGCAATAACATAACAACCTAATCTTTTAGCTGCTATTGCCACCTCCTTTCCTAATTCACCACTACCCAGAAGCATTATTTTCTTTGGAAATACACTCATAATAATATGTATAAAAAAAAGTTTGATCTAATTATTTTATGCTTAACTCTTCTTAGTAAGAATTAATTATTAAAAAAAGAAGTAGAAATTTACACGCTTTAATAATAGAAGGCAATCATTAATGATCAAATCACAGGATTAATGATGAAAACCACAAAAAAAGATATAGCAATAAAAATGAGAGATATATGCTTATTCAGACAAAATCAAGAGTATTATTTCAAACATCTTTACGAGACAAAAAAAATTAGTTAAAAGGAATATATAACTTCGACTTTATTAGTAATGGTTTCAAAGAAAAAAATCAGAGACTTTAATAATTTAGAAAGATATCCAGATTTAAAAAAAGCCCTTGTGCCAAGCATAAAGACATTACCACTTGGATCAATGAATACCAAAGTAATTATTAATGAAGGAGAAGTTGTTGAAAGAGTATATAAGACACCAAATGGCGAAATCATATCGCTATTCCCAAACTCAATCGTGCAAGAAGCTGCTTAAACAGCGCATAAACTTCATCTAAAGAAGAAATCCTTTCTTTACTCGAGGTTTTTCCCTCCAAAGAGAAGATGGGAACATTTTTTTAGATAATGCAACATCTGACTTTTTATATATCCGACCAAGTGGGAATCCAATAGATGCAAACGGATCAGAACAATCCTAGTCTTCTGGAGATCTTGTATAAAAAAAAGCTGAGATAAAAAAGCACATATATTTGAACTCTTAGGCCAAGGTTCTTCAATGTGTCTTTTCACTTTCGTTTCAAAATTTACCTATAAGAGAATTCAAAACGACGATCTACCTACAGGAACCTCAATCTTTAAAAAAGTTGATAATCAATGGAACGTAGTATGGATGCAAAGATCATCAGGCCAATCCGATATGACTTTATGGAACAATTAATTATTGAAATTACAAAAATAAATTATTAACTTTACCTCTTAATAGACATAATAAACATAAAAAAAACTAGTCAATTAGATACAGAATTGATAAATCTTGATTTGATTCAGCGACTTTTCTCCTTAAGAAAGTTAATGATTCATCATCCATCTGAGATTCAGCAATCATTTTTTCTGCTTCATTAATACCATGCTCAAGATTTTTTATTTTTAATTGAAGAATTTGCCTATCTTTTTTGCACTGATCTAGGGTAAATTCGTCAATCATTTAAGATATATTTTTTTAGGTATAATACTCTTTCTTAGATTATTAAATCAAACAACGTATTTAAAAATTCTAATCTTGCTTTTAATGTTTTATTACCAAATTCTTTTTGTTGCATTTTTAAAATAGATTCGCCATCTTCCCCTAAGGCGGACGATATAAATTCCTTATCTTCTTGGATCCACTTATTAACCATCTCGTTCCCAATCTCGACATGAAATTGTATTCCATAAGCTAATGAACCAATTTGAAAAAATTGCTCTTTACATCGATAACTACTTGCTATCAGCTTTGCTGTGCTAGGCAATAAGATTCTATCTCCATGCCAATGAAGAACTGGAAAGGATTTGGCTAAAAGTGTTTTAAGCTTGTTGTTCTCTTCGCATAAACTTGAAGAAACAGTTTGCCATCCTATCTCAGCTAATGGCTTATCAGATTCCCCTTCTTCAAGAAGTACTTCAATATCACCACCTGCCGCATAGGCTAAAAGTTGAGCACCTAAGCAAACACCAATTATTCCTACATTATGATTTAAAGCATGTTTAATTAGATCAACCTCTTTTTTTAGCCATGGGAAATTTGGATTCCCAATATCTCTGATTCCCATAGGACCACCTAAGACTAAAAGCAAATCTCCATTAAAAAGTTCTGGAAGAGAATCTCCTAAATCCAAACGAAAAGTACAAACACTAATTTCTCTTTCTTCAGCTACTTGAGCAAATAATCCTGGCCCTTCGCGTTCCAAGTGCTGAAGAACAAGTAAGCGAGTCATCTATTTATTAAAAATCCACATTTTCATTAGGAGTGAAAACTGAGCAATACAATTTGATAAAAAGTTCTGCTTCATCTTCGTCTTTGCCTTCGTATTTGAGTTTGAGATCTCTTATTGCCACTAAAGCAGTTTTTTCTTTTAGCCTATACCTGGCACAGGTATCTAGAACTTCAAACATTCTTCTAGAAACAGCTTTAGAAGGGTTAATTAAAAGCAACAATAAAGTTGATAGTATTAGCAATTTCATATGAGTAATTCAATCATCTTTTTTAGATAAAGCTCTAGAGCGTTGAAACCATTTATTACTTTTAAACAAAAGAAAGAACAATCCAATCAATAATAAAAAGGCTAAAGCATCTAAATAAATAAATAGCTGAGTATTAAAATTCATAGCTTTTATATTAAAATTTCATTTGGCTAGAGTTGCTTAAATTCTTCATCCGTTAATGGGCAAAAGCCATCTGAACATTTACAGGAATTGTTGTGGTCTTCCATAACTTCAGAGCCACCAATAATTAAATTATGGCTTGACATTTTATAAAACTTGTCATGAACAGAATTAGAAAATTTTTTTTCCTTTTCATACTCTAAATCCATGGGATCAATATTGTTATCAAACCATTCATCGTATTGAATATAATTTGGCTTTGCATAATATGTCATATACAAAGATTAGTATGTTATAGAAAAAAATACCACTATAAATTAGTCATACCAAATTTTATTTTGGAGATAAGAGAAAATAATTAAAGGAAATACTCAATCGGGAGGGAATGAACGTTGTTTTTGTGCTAATTGCTATCTAAGGATTTATCATTTTGCTTTTTCGACATATTTTTTAAATATTTCTTTTTAAGAAATTTTTTTCTCATCTTCAAAAATTTTTTTAACTGTTGCAGTTTCAAGTCGGACAGTTGGAAAACTCTTCGGATATCCAATTTACATCAAAGTTAGTCTTAGTGAATTTATTTGGTGGGGCTATCCTTTCCATTAATTTTTTGAATTTTGGAAAGATCCAAGTCAGATATGTCTAATCCATAAAGATCAGCGATCTTTGTCATAGCTAAACCTTCTGCATCTTTCCACGCCTCGGCTAAAAGACTCCAAGTCTTCTGACTAAATTCAATACCAAGATTTTCATTGTTAGCTCTTTTTTTGTCCATCTCAACCACTTTTTTTAGTCCTTCTAGACTTAGATGACTTTTAATTTTTAAGAAAACAACCTCCAACATTGAGTAGTAGAACTTTTCCATAGATTTGTTATATGCCCACTCCGCTTCTTCTTGAGCATTCTTTGCCGACTCAGTTGAAATCTCCATAATCATTTTGTCTAGTTAGAATTATTATTTATAGATATTACCGCCTATTGAATTAAATCATTAAGGATAAAATTTCAAAATCACTATATAAATAGAAAATGTAGATAAATGCTATCATTGAAAGTCAACTTTCTTTTATTTCCAAATGGGTTCTACTACACACCCATAGATAACTAAATTAAATTAAATGTCTTTAGAGCTTACTGGATTAATTGAGGATTATGTAGTTACACGACTCCTCTCCAAAATTGAACTTGATTTTTTAGAGAGCGAGCTCTGGGAAACCCTTGAGAATATAGATGAAATAACATCCCTAACTTCAGCTCCAACTAACATTTCAAAAGGATTAAACTTAAAAGAAGGAGCATCATGGCAGTTATGTTGTGCAGCCGTACTGGATGCTGCCAGGCCTCAAAAGACTTCACGGACAGAAATACTGCAAAAATCAATAGACAAAAGTTCTTTCCTATAGTTTTGTTTTTCTAACTGCTGATCCCGCTTAAGTTTATCTTTAGCGATCTAAGTCTCATTTATTGAACAAAAATACCTTTCGGAGTTGATAAAAGAACATTCCTGTTTTTTCATAAATATGATTTGTTTTTTTTTTAATCTCTAGACCATAAGGGTTTATAAAAATATTCAACAATATGCTTAATGCTGTAAAAAAATTTTTATTTGACTTTATATCTTGATAATCTTCATTCCTCAATTTATTAATCAAACGTTTATCTATCAGATTCTCAAGATAGATCAAGCATCTATCCTTTTCCTTTTTATTAATTGTAGACAATAAAACCATTAAACCTTTAATAGATGACTCATCTCCCCTGATTATATTCCTAACTACACTTTGATAGAGATTCTCCCATTTATAGGGTTCATTCCTAAAAAGATTAGAAGCGGGTTCATTTGAATTCAGCTTTAATAAACGCTCTTTCTCCGAACCTTCTCCTTGATCGGAATTCCAATATTCATACAATGGTGATGATTGTGCAATGTTCATAATTCTCAAGTGAAAGCGATATTAAAAGTTGATTAGCAATATCACAAATGCTAAAAATAAAAACAATAAATAAAAAGAAGCGATGATTTATAATTATATGGTTAATTTAAGCATCTCTTTACTCCTTTCATAAATTCATATATTTAAGATTATAAATTTATGAAATTTTAAAAACTATAGTGAGAGAACATTATTTACAAACTTGAG
>Ga0163111_10001220_pt1 | contig 15736 bp, 16 predicted proteins | sample CRUFie1St18metaG_FD_109645 | JGI IMG/M metagenome (GOLD analysis project Ga0163111, IMG submission 109645) | Marine microbial communities from the Costa Rica Dome - CRUD Field 142mm St18 metaG | ecosystem: Environmental > Aquatic > Marine > Oceanic > Photic zone | place: Costa Rica: the Eastern...
AGAACAACAAGAACAATGCTAACAACAAAAAGAATAACACCAAAAAAAATAACAATAAAAAAAACAACAAAAATAATACCAAAAAGAATAATGGAATACTTATTAAATGTCAGCGTGTTCAGAGTGGAGGTGGTTATGGGTTTACTCAAGCTGATGCTGATATGGCAGCGAAATCAGGTATGGGATACGGTTCAATGCCATTTTCTTCATACAGTAACTGTGGAACAACCCGCGCATCAGGTATTGGTGCTGGAATCCAACACGGTGGTGGTTTACCTTTAGTGCCAGCTAATGTAGATAGCAACAGTATGTTGGTAGCTAATCCTCCTGCTGTGAATAATAATTTAAGACCTGGATATGGTTATGTAAGTGGTAAAGATAATCTGTTATTTGCTGGATCAGGATATCCTCTTGAAACTCCTTACAATGGTAATAGTTGTGCTCAAGGAGGTGGAAAACGCAAAACACGTAAACGCAGACGTAAAGGTGGTTATAATAAAGGATCTAAATCTAAAACACATAGTGGAAACAATTTCACTACCAGAAAAAATAGCAAAAATTATAATGAAAAACGATTAAAAAACTTAACAGGTAATAGCACTATGAGAGCACCTGTTTTTTCTTATGCTGGTGGACGTAGAATTCAAAAAGGCGGATATTCCCAGTATCAGAGCAATGTTCCAAATACACCGGGATACGCTCAACCAAACCCCGGACCTCTCCCCTGGGCAACTGGTCCAGGTAGTTATACAAGACAGATTAATTGCGTAGATAACTATAATCATTTTACAGGAAAAGGTGGACCATCCCCTGTTCTTGATAAAGGTGTAAGTCAATAAGTTATAAAATCATAATTCTATAAAATATGATTTTAAATTTAAATATAATTAATCATCCGATATCATACACACACCCTGAAGAAACTGATTCTCTTGTGTGATTTTTTTCTTTTGTTTTCTTTTTACTTTACCATTTTCAAATAATGTAATCCACTCTTTTTTCTTATATGAGTCTACGTCAGCAGATACTATTTTATACTTTTGTTTTTTGTAATAACGTTTTCTTTTCAACCACTGTCTAGAAAAGATATCGTGTTGATCTACAATATCTACAATTATGGGTTTACTGTGTTTCTGTCTTAAAATTCTACCCACTGCTTGTCTAACATCTGTTTTAGGAGTTGCCATTACTAATGTAGTGAGTGTTTTAATATCCAAACCTTCTTCCGCCATCGCATAAGTAGCTATAATTATTTTTTTTGTTTCTGTAATCTTCAGATCCTTTTCTTTCATTCCTCCTACATAATAACCAACAGATGATATATTTCTATGTTTTATTGCGTCGTGTAAGTAAGATAACAAACTCTTATTATGAGCAAGAACAATTATCTGTTGGTCGCCGTTTTCTTTCAACAAATCAGCCAAAACCTTTAAAATAAACTCACTGCGAAAATTAAATTCACATAATTTTTTAATCATAACTGAATAGTGAACTTGACCTTTAAAATTATATACTTGTTCTCCAAATTCTTCATCTTCGTGTGAATAGTTTATAGCTCTTACAATCACATCGTCTCCTCCTTTACGCTTTTCAGAATAAACTATCGGACCTATAAACATTTTAAATACTTTAGTTAAATTGTCCTTTCTATCCATTGTAGCTGATAGTCCCAACATATACGATGTTACAATTTTAAATAAGGCCCTGCTAAAAACTTCTGCACCAATATGATGACATTCGTCAATCAAGGTAAAACCAAAACTTGAAAATATACTATTTGGATAATCTTTCATACTTAGTGATTGTAGCATACCTATTACTATATCTTTATCCTGTATATCAAGAATTTCTCCTTGAATTCTTCCTACCCGTGCATTAGGTAGAAATTGTTGTATTCTTTCTATCCATTGTCGTAGTAAGAATTCTTTATGAACTATAATAAGTGTTTTTTTTCTTAATTTAGATATAATATTCAAACCCATAACAGTTTTGCCTCTTCCGCAAGGAACTTCCAATAAACCACCTCCCGAATTTCCTACGTGATCTACATATTTTTTAACAATTGGTTTCTGAAAATCCCTCAAATCACCAATAAATTCTATATCTATATTGTCTCCTTCGCTAATGGTAATATCATCTGGTTCTCCATATGTTTCTAATCCATAAAAACGAGGAACATATATTTTTTTAGGAGATTCACGATATACTGGAAATGGGTGAGGTTTAGAAATAGAAGTTTTAGGAACAAATGGCATAACATTTAATTCTTTCCGTATTTGATGTTGTTCCTCTATACTTATATATTGCTTTTTTATTGAATAACCTTTAGGTCCTAGATAAGTGGCTATATCATCCATAATAATATAATGTGTTCTTCCATTTTTAGATTGTTTTTCAATTTTAATAAGAAAAAATCTGTCCTTATGATATATGTCTAGTTTGAACAAATTACTCAAAAAAGATCAGCACTATCTTGTCTTGATGGTTCTTTTAGCTATTTTTATTGTGATGGATATTCACGTTCCTGATGCTGTTGCAAAGCTTGTAGACACAATTGTTGGTAAAATTATTGTAGTGGTTGTTGCACTCTCAATGTGCACAAGTAAACAACCAATTTTGTGTGCTTTATCACTTCTTGCTGCCTATGAACTTATTAGACGTTCAAGCAATACCAATATTGGACCTGCTGTAATGAAATTTATTCCAACCGAAGCTAAAAAATCCGCTCATTTATCGGCAATGAACCAGTTTCCAGTAACCGTTGAAGAAGAAGTTATTGCTGATATGATTCCACAAGAGGCCGCTCCTATTATGTCTGCCCCCTCTTTTAAACCTACTCAGAGCAAACTTCACGATGCTGCTAAATTAAATTAAATTTAGAATATGTATAAAATTTAATTTAACTACTACTTTTTGTTGATGTTGAAGCTCTAGCAGATGCACCGCCACCACCACCTGTTCTACTTGCATCTAAACCTTTAGACACTAGAAAATAAATAATAAATAAAACAGCTATTCCAGCTATAATCGCTATAGATGTCCAAAACCAGGGAGGAATTTTATCAAAAGATAGTGAAGGCGCTTTTCCTGATATATCGGAAATATTTGAATTAACTGCTGCTGCATCTCCTGTAAGTTCAGTGCCATCTATTGATACAGGAACACAGTCAACAACTTCAGTATTTCCGTTTACTCCGGTCCCAGATATTGGTCCTTCTCTTGTTCCAGCAGCATTAAAAAACACATCTCCTGTAGGCGTTCTTACTGGTTGATTACTATTTGATATTCTTGTTAAGTTTGTAAAATCACTGGTTGTCATAGTTACTGCTTGATTTTTTGGAAAAACAATTATTTTATTTGAAGGTCCTCCAGTATTTGATGTTTTGCACCATGGAGATGTTCCCACATAGTAATAGTATGGTCCTTGTGGAACAATTGTATTAACGCTGAATTTATTCACACCAGTAACACTGGTTCCAGAATTTGTTGTAGTAGGAATATATCTCATAAATTTATTAAACCAGGTTGTTGTAGGACCTTTTCCGTTTTCTTGTTGAATAGGTATACAAATATACATATTCTCGCTTGATCCAAAATGATTTAAAACTAATTCGCCTGCTGTCCTTGAACCTTCCCAGGTATGCAATGATGGTTTGTAAATTCTAGCTTCTTTAAGTGTATAATTGGCATCATTAAATAATACTGTATTGGATGAATTAAATTTAATTTCAACATAAGTTCCTTTATTTGCCAAAAGACAATTTGAATTGCCATAATTATATTTATAACTGCATCCAGTTGTGCACGGTTTTGTAATACCTTTTATATCAATTGGAGAAATACAACTCATTAATATATCTATATAATAAAAAAATCTCAAAATATGTATATATGTTGCTAACTAAAAAAAGATACAATAAAATAAAAAAAAGTAAGAATCAATCTAGGAAGTTGCCTAAAAGAAGAAAAAAACAAAAAAAATTTAGAAGAAGCTTTAGAAAAAGACATTTGGATCTAAAAAGAAAAACTCTCAAAAATAGAAAAAAACGTGTTATGAAAGGTGGATCTTTATCAAGATGGACAGAAAAACATCCCCAACAATATGCCGAAGCTATTACGAAAGGGATCACTCAGAGAGAGCTTCAAACAGCTTATGAAAATATAACTAAAAATATGCGCGCCGAAGAAAAAGTTTCATATTCAAGTAATCTATTAAATCAAGATAGAAGATCTGGAAAAAAACTAATAGATGGTAGTAATATACCTGAATCATTTAATAAAAAAGTTTTAAGAATGATTCGAGAAAAACGTAAACAAGAAACTAATAAGGAGGCAGCGGCAGAACAAGGAGTTAAACTCCAACCAAAAAGAAGAGCAAGGGCGTCAACAACATCACAGGGTGCCTCTAAAGAGCCTTTACTTATGGCAAAAGCTTTAACTCAAGCACAGAGGAGAAAAATACAACAACAAAAACAAAGAAAAAACAAAAGTAGACGAAGAAGAAAACCATCAAAAAGACAAACAAAAAAGAAATCACAACAACCATCTCAACCTCCATCATCTCCCACAGCTTCAAAAAAATCACAACCTCCACCTACAGCACGTGTAATTCAACAACCTCCATCTACACCCACAGCTTCAAAAAAATCACAACCTCCACTTACAGCACGTGTAATTCAACAACCTCCATCTACACCTACAGCTTCAAAAAATTCACAATCTTCATCAAGGCAAAAAAAGAAAAGTTCGAGAAACAAAAGAAAACAATCTGTAGCAAGGCAGGGGAAGTATAGTTATGAGTTGACGAAAATTGGATCTAAAAACAAACCTAGTAATATGTTTACAAATGAACAAATAGTTAAGTTATACAAAAAATCTGGGCTTATAAGGAAACTAGGATTTATGCCATCTTTACCAATGGGTTATACAGGTGATATTAATAAAAAAAACAAGTCTATTCCTTTTGCATATGTAGCAAAAGATTTTATTACTAGAACAGATCCTGGTCCTGGAACGTGGATGCCTGGAGAAAATGGTTTTCCTTACGTAGCTGATCGTTATAGAACTATTAGACAATCTAAATCTACCAGAAGTAATGCCGGTAAACGCCAATCATCATCCCTTTTATCAAATGATCCAAATAATCCACGAAACATACTCCGACAAATTTTACCGCGTGATAAACAAAGAATATTGAATACTATAATAAAAATAAGACAAAAAATTAAGGCTGCGGTAGCAACTTATCAACCCAACGAACCACAATTGGTTCGTCAATATAAAAACTTAATGATTAAACTTGCTGAAGCACGTTCACAAACAGAAATGGCTGACAGTAAACAAAAAATAAATAAAGTAGAAAAAGATATTTCAAAATTACAAAAGGAATATAGAGAATTAGTAGGAAAAATGAGAGACAGACGCCCCATAGGAAAAATGAGAGACAGAGGCCCCCAATATGTTCCGAATGCAATAGTAAGTCGCTCATCAAACCGTCCACAACCACCAGCAAATGTTCCCCCGGCACTCGCTAGTAAGACGGAGAATAATGTTCTTGAAACTAAAAGAAATTCAAAAATAACAGGTAGAAATGTAGTTAGTAGAAATACTAGTAGAAATACTAGTAGAAAGACAAGTAGAAGAGGAAAATCGGTATCTTTTTCAAATAAATTAGAAAATAGAACAGGTAATTCACGAACACCAGAGGAACGAGAAATAGCTAAACAGCAAATTCAAGAACTACGTAGAAAAAGACGGCAAATTAGAGATTATCGTGAACAAGCTAGAAGGAACGAGGCTAGAAGAGCGCAAGTAGGAAACATAAGAAGCAAATTACCAGAAGTTGATCCAGGCAATTTTACAAATATACCCCCACCGCCGCCACCAGTAGTTGATCCTAGTAAGATTCCAACACCAACACCATCACCAACATCTTCAGCTAGTGCTAGATTTAGTCCACCACCAATGAATCGAAACAATAGGGCAGTAGCTGGTGCAAGCAAGAGAACGCCATCAAGAGATTTAGCCGTTAAAAATAATGGTAATATTGATCCCGGTCTAGCAGCGTTAAGAAGATTTGAGAGAGGGCCTAGATCCACGCCATCAGATAGACGAAGGGTCGCAGGAAAAACAAATAGACCACGAGGAGCTGAACCAGGTAAAACATTTAATTTAGGAGGCGATAAATGGGTAAATATTAGAACAGATATAACTGCTAATCCTCCTCAAGTAATAGTTACAGGAAAGATAGGAGATAATGCAGCAGATACATTAGCAACAATAGGTCAATAAATTAAATGTTAAAATAAATAATATTTAATTTATTCGCTCAACGCTCTTTTTCTGAGAACGGAAGTTACTATATTCATATTTGTATTTCTTCTAGTGCTATCTTTAAAATCTATTAAGGTAACGATTATACTATCTATTTTTGCTACTAAGTTGCTTTCTTCTGGATATGTTTTTTTTAAATGATAAAGCCCTGGCATTATACTATCAATAAAATCGGTAATCTTAGAAACAAAAATTTTCATAGCCATTGTATAGTTGGATTTGTATTTTGCTATTACATTATCCAAAAATTTCATAAATTTTGTAAAGTCTTCGTCTAAATATTTAAAAGTCCATTCTCTATTTTCACGATAAATTAATCGTGTTAATTTTTGAAACATACTTGCTGAAAAAATATAGTATTTTCCATCGCTATCACGACCTATTTTATCATTTTGTTTAATATTTGATAATTCGTGAAGATTTTTTTGGAAATCGACAAATTCTTCTTTTAACTTTTCTTCTTCTAAATCAACACCAGGATTATCTCTCATTAATGAATTTAATATTGGTGAATTAGTATGAGCAAGTTGATTGCTTGACATAATTTCACTTAACATTTATATATATTTATATAAATAATTTTTAAATACTTACAAATATGGAATATAGCGCGGAGTATCATTTTCGTAAATGGTGGCCTTGAAGGCATCTTTATAGCCTTCAACATAAACCGTGTCTCCATTCATTAGCTCATCACAACCGTATTCTGAAGTGCAACTTTTTCCATTATTGCTAACAGGTAATTTTATGGCATTATTTTTTGAGCCCATAGTATAATATTGCCATTTATTGCGATTTGTGTGTAAAGCTCTTCCCATTAATGGGAGAATGGTTTCTTTTCCATTAACTCTTGTTAATATTCCAGTTTGTCCGTAACTCATTGGAATTCCGCGCGTTCTCATATTAATTGGAACTCTGCGAGGATCACTACTTGAAGTCATATATTGATTTCTTTTTAGTGGCGGGACATTAGGATTCATTAAAACATCTCCGGGAATAGTTGTAAAACTTGATGGATATCTGGGAAATAATGAAGGTCTAGGTTGAGCATTTTGATAAATAACTGTACTAGGACCTTTGGGGGCATTAAATTTATAAAATAGAAATATTCCTAAAGCTACAGAAAATATTATAAATACTAATGTCATATTTTCTATACAAAATACACCAGGTGGACATTTACGTGGCATTATATATTAACTCTTTATTTTTTTGAACCCTGAAAAGTGCTCATAACTTCTTTAAGTTTATCCATATTTGGCATATTCAAATTCTCTAGTGTTCCTTTTGCGTTGTTAAGAATTGGTGCCATATTATTGAGTGTTTTCATAAGATTTTGTTGTTGACCTACAAGCTGTTTTGTTTCATCTGTAAGACCTTTAAGGCCATCACTTCCCAACATCTTTTCTAAATTATCATAAGCTTGTTCAAGTGTAGCAGCATAGTCGATTCTTTTTCCTACGGCTTCATCTTCTCCTCCATCAACAGAAGCTGGTTTACTGGAAGGAACATTGCTTTTACTAAAGCCTGCTTTCTCGGTTTTGCATTTAGCGTCAGAAAAGTTACATCCTTCTGCGCTAGAATCAGTGCATTTAACACATTTTTCACCTTCTAATTTATATGCCACTTCATCAGCACCTTCAGGTTTTGTTGGTGGAGGAGTCTCATCACTATCTCCTGTCATACCTTCTCTAATGAAACCGCTGCCCTTTATAACATTGGCGCCAATCATTGCAACAAGAAGATTTACAGTCATATTTTTACTAAAGTGTGTTGAGAGAAGTCCTATGGCAACAAAAATAGTCAAGGATTCGAAGTCATTGCGCTGTAAAAATCCTAAAACATTTGTTATGGCAAAAAATAATACTGCGTATAAAACATATTTGTTTTTTAAAATAGCTGGCAACTTCATTTTATATATAAAATATATAAAATAAAATTATAGTTTATCTATTAGTTAAGCCTGCTCACTTACTCTCGCCTTCTGGACAAGCACCATTAACTAAAGCAACCTTACATTGTGAGGCAGCGTCATTTCCAGCCTTTTCAGCGGCATCTGCATTTCCTGTAGCTTTCATTGTTGCCTCTGCTGCGGCTTGACCAGCAGTATTACTAGCGGTTTCTACATCATCAGGGGTAGGGCCATCATTGCTCTCCATTGCTTCCACGAAGTTTTCCTTAATACGTCCACATCCGAAAACGACGTTGGCAGCGAAAAGAGCTGCAAGCAAGCATACAGTCATATTTTTGTTGTATTGCTGGCATACAAGAGCGGTCAAGGCAAAAACACCGAGACATTCCATTGATCCAATACTAAGATAACCTAAAACATTGAGAACAGCTAAAGCTGAAACAGCATACAAGACATACTTGTTCTTTAAAACGTTTTGCAATGTTAACTTCATTATATATATATTCAACAATATTTTTTTTGAGATTTACTAATCTCTCTAATCTATATTGTTTAATCTTTCCTAAATAGGAGACAATATAGATTTTTTAAGAATTAATAACAAAATTATCTAAATTTAATGACGACGTTTGCGATGACGACGCGATTTACGTCCTCCCTTTTTAGTGCGACGCTTTTTGTTACTTTTCTTATGGTGTTTCTTACCGTGTTTCTTACCGTGTTTCTTACTTTTGCGGGTTTTACCACCTAGACCACTTAATCTTACAACCTGATTTGCGGTGTTTGCAGCAATATTTGTAATTTTGCCAATACCAGCATTTCCAACGCGGGAAACCTTCTCAACCTTCTTGACTGCCTTAACAATCAAGTTTGTGGTTTTTCCGGCAACATTGTTTACTTCACGTTTTGCGAGTCTTGCAGCAGCATTTACTTGTTTACTCATTCTATATATATTCAAAATATTTTATATATAGAATATCCTAAATTAACGTCTTTTTTTTCCACCGCGACTACGGCGACTACGGCGACGTGTTTTTTTACTTCCTTTTGCTGTTTTTGAAGGACTTCTGCGCGTTTTGCTTTTATAACGATATCCACCTCGTCTACCGCCAAAAGTTCCTCTGGAATCACGTGCCCTTTTACCAGCGGCTCTAGCTGCTGATCCGTGCATAGGAGGTCCACGTGCCCAGTCTCCCCTTAATTGGGTTTGTCTTCGAGGGGTCGTCGTTGGTTGATTAATTCCCCTTGATCGATCGAATCCTTCTGCTCCTTGCACAGCTCTAACAGCTGCTCTTAATTTGCTATTTGTTTGTCCACCACTTCCACCGCTATCATTTCCTTTACCCGATCCTTTTCCTTCACCTCCTTCACCTCCTCCAGCTCCTGCTTCAGCACAAATTTCATCTACTTCTGCTTGTAAAGCTCCCAAATCAATGTTATCGATAGCGTTCATTGATGTTAAAATTCCATCCAATGCACCACCTAGTGCATCAAAATTTTGCGCAGCTGCATTTAATGCTTCTGCTGCTCTTCCTCTTTCTTCAGCTCTTGCTGCCTGAACTGCCTCTTCTCTGGCTCTATCAGCTCCTGCTCTTGCTTCAGTTAATGCCGAGGCTGACCTAGATTCACAATCTCTAAGTGCTTCACGAATACCTCTAATTTGTTCTTTACAACCTCGTAATCTAGCAACAAGGCCTGCTAATTGAGTAATTTTACCTTGAACCTTATTTCCATATTCTTTTTGCTCAGCTGTAAATTTACCTACTCTTTCAGCAAATTGTCTTACCTTTCCCACAGCTTGATTAAATGCGTTATCCGCAACTTTTCTGCTTTTTCCTTCAGCCATTATATATATATTATTAGGTTTTTTATTTAATCTTCTAAAATATTCTCAGCGGAATGTATTAGACTATTAAAAATTCCATTTATCATTTCTGTATACTCATCCACTGTATCTATATAACCTTCTTTTACCATCATATTTGTTGACAGCTTATTTTTTATTAAAGCTTCTCGCATATCTTTTAATTTTTGCACGTGGGCTTTAATATTCTTTTTGCATTTTTTTAATTTTTCTGTTGAATCATTTATTTTTCTTGAAGTTTGTTCTAGGGATTCTTCCATATTTTGCAATGCTTTTTTTACTTTATTTACCTGTGCCTTACTCATCTAAATTATCATTAGAAATGATTTCTTCCATTTCAGATTTCAACTTTTCTAAACTTTCCAATATTCTATTTTGTTCAAATCTTGCTTGTTTTTCCATTGATTCTGTCATTCCAGCTTCCATCAGTTGTTTTTCTAAATAATCAACTAACATTTTTAAATGATCTTCCTCACGTTTTTTTTGCCTTAACAGCGCTGTGTGATATTTTTTATAGTCTCCAACAATTTCTGTTAAAAATTCATTCTCTTTTTGAATCTCTCCAATATCTTGTAATTGATCTAAAACGCCTCCTCTTACTCTATCTATTTCAGAGCGTAATGCCGTAATTATTTGATCTCGTTTTGCAATATCCATAATTCTTATATACTATAAATAATTAAAATTTTTAAATAATTTCTATATTATGTAGTTAAAAACTAAAATAGTTTTTTATAAGAGGACAGCATAATGTAGTAATTAATAGTTTTTTTGAATAATATTTAAATCTATCCCAATATTATTTAGGATGTCGAAAACAACGAACGAACCTCTACTCACCGAAAACCCCGACCGTTATGTCATGTTTCCATTATCAGACCATGATATTTGGAAAAGCTATAAAAAGCAAATGGATTGCTTTTGGCGCGCCGAAGAAATTGATTTTTCAAAAGATCAAAAACATTGGGAAACGTTAACAGATAAGGAACAATACTTTATAAAAATGGTGCTTGCCTTTTTTGCAGCAAGTGACGGAATTGTATTAGAAAATTTGGGACAACGATTTATGGCTGATGTGCAGTTACCAGAAGCCCGTGCTGCGTATGGATTTCAATTAATGATGGAAAATATCCACAGTGAAGTATATAGTTTACTTATTGACACTTACATAAAAGAAGAAAGGGAAAAAAATCAATTGTTTCAAGCGATTGATAATTTCCCTTGCATTAAAAAGAAAGCCGATTGGGCAATTAAATGGATTGAAGATAAAAGATCTAATTTCGCAACTAGACTTATTGCCTTCGCTTGTGTCGAAGGCATTTTTTTCTCTGGATCTTTTTGTAGTATTTACTGGTTAAAAAAACGTGGTTTGATGCCTGGATTAACATTCAGTAATGAGCTTATTGCTCGTGATGAAGGAATGCATACTGATTTCGCTGTTCTTTTATTTAAAAAATTAAAAAAGAAACCTAAGAAAAAGAAAGTTCAAGATATTATTAAAGATGCTGTTACTATTGAAAAAGAGTTTATTTGTGATGCTCTTCCTTGCAAACTTATTGGTATGAATAGTAAATTAATGTCTCAATACATTGAGTTTGTTGCTGATAGATTGCTTACTCAGTTAGGATACGATAAAGTATGGAATTCTAGTAATCCATTTGATTTTATGGAAATGATTTCACTTGATGGTAAAACAAATTTCTTTGAAAAACGTGTAGCTGATTATAGCTTAAGTTCAGGAGTAAAAACACAGGAAGTATTTGATACAGGAGATGTAGATTTTTAATTATTACCATTTAAAAAATCACCTTATTATTAATTTATAATGGCGGAAGTTGCAATTGTTGGATTAGGATTTGTTGGTGGAGCTATGTTTAAAAGCTTTACTGAAAAAGGTGTCAATGTCTATGGATATGATAAATATAAAGATGGAGGGATCGGTAATATAGAAACTTGTATGCACGCAAATATGATTTTTTTATGTTTACCAACTCTTTATAATGAAAAAACAGAAGAATATGATAAATCAGCTATTCATGAAGTTATAGGAATTTTACACAAAAATAAATATAATGGAGTTGTTATTATGAAATCTACTGTTGAACCTGGAACAGTTAGTAATCTTATTTTGCAATACAGTGGAATTCGTTTAATGCATAATCCAGAGTTTTTAACAGCAAGAACTGCATATCACGATTTTCATAATCAAAAAAGAATAGTTTTGGGATCAAGTAAAAGTGTAATACGAGAAGAGCTAGATATGGTGCACGATTTTTATCACAAACATTATCCTAGCGCGGAAATAGTTGTTTGCCATTCAGACGAAAGTGAGTGTATGAAAATTTTTGTCAATTGTTTTTATGCCAGTAAAATTCAATTATTCAACGAATTTTATATGGTATGTGAACATATGAATTTAGATTTTAGTAATATAAAAAATTTAATGCTAGGAAATGGTTGGATAAATTTCCGTCACACAAATGTTCCTGGACCAGATGGTAAATTTAGTTATGGTGGTGCTTGTTTTCCAAAAGATACGAAGGCTTTATTAGCTTTTATGAGAAGACAAGATTTGCCTTATCTGGCGTTAAAAGGGGTTGTAGATGAAAGAGAACTAATGCGAAATGATTAACTTTTATAAGTTTTATATATATTATAAAAGTTAATGATTTTCAATGTATTTCTGAATACCAGTTTTTAAAATCAATGCTATTTTTTCTTGTTCTTTTCTTGTAAACTCTCCGTAACAAGGCAAATTAAATACTCTATCACAAATATCTTCCGTATTTTTCAAAAATCCCTTCTGATAATAATTTGACTTAAAACATTCTTGAAAATGCAATGGAACAGGATAAAATATTGCAACGTTTATAGAATTTTCTCGTAAAAATTTCACTAAAAAATCACGCATATCTTTTGACATTGCTAATAATGAGTATTGGGCCCAAACACTAGTTCTATCATTTTTAATGGTAGGTAGTTTTATTAAGGTATCAAGTTGTTTTAAAATATGATTATAATATTCAGCACATTCTTGTCTTTTTCTCATTGTTTCTTCATATCTAGATAGTTTAGTTTCAATAACTGCTGCTTGTATCGTATCCATTCTTGCATTCATACCTATATATTTATGATGAAATCTTTTTATACAACCGTGATTTTTAATTTGTCTCATTTTATCTGCTAGTTTATCATCATTTGTAAACATAGCACCACCATCTCCATAACCACCCAATGGTTTGGATGGGAAGAAACTTGTTGTTCCAATTGTAGAGAGATTACAAGACCGTTTTCCTTTATATGTAGCACCGAAACTCTGTGCACCATCTTCTATAACAGGAATATTATGTCGATTTGCTATTTCATTTATCATATCCATATTAGATGTCTGACCGTATAAACTGACAGGCATAATTGCTTTTGTTTTATCTGTAATTAAAATTTCTAATTTTGTATGATCCATATTAAATGTTTCAGAACAAATATCACAAAATACTGGATTAGCACCTATTAAAGAAATTACTTCCGCTGTTGAAATCCACGTATGTGCCACTGTAATTACTTCGTCTCCTGATTTTACACCTAATGCCAATAACGCCACTTTTAATGCATCTGTTCCATTTGAACAGGTGATAGCGTGTTTAACTCCGACAAACTCTGCTAATTTTTGTTCAAGTGATTTTACCTCAGGACCATTAATAAAAAGACCGTGATTTAAAACGTTTTGAATAGCATTATCAATATCTTGTTTAAAGGCTTGATATTCACGTTTGGGATCATACATTTGTATTTTATGCGACATTCTATATATATTATTTGAAATGTATTTATATAATTAATTCATAAAATATGAATGTTTTTCAATACAAGATTTTATTATTTTCTCATTTTGTTTTGTCCATTCTACTGTTTTTTTTATACCTTCTTCTAATTCTACTTTACATTTAAACCCTAATTCAGCTTCTGCTTTTGTTGGATCTCCAAACCGTCTTCCTGAATGATCCCAGTTTCTAGGAGGTTTTAAATTCAATACTGAAGAGCTACTTGTATATTTACATATAGTTTCAGCTAACGTTTTAATAGTTGTTTCTTTACCAGATGCAAGATTATAAACACCTCCCGCCTTTCCTTTAATAGAACAAGCTATTAATCCATCTACTAGGTCTTCAACATAAATAAAATCTCGCGTAGAATTACCATTATTATCCAATCTGATTGGCATATTATTCATAGCTCTCCAAATAAAGGTTGGTGTAACATTTCTCCAAACTGTTGCTGGTGTTCCTCTCCATTTTCCAGCCCCCAGTATTTCTCTGGGACCATATACATTTTGAAATCTTGCTTTTACAAAAGGCAACTTATGTTGCAAGAAATAATAGTTTCCATAGAATTCGCCTATCATCTTAGATATTTGATAAGGACTATCCAAATAAAGAGATATATTAGCATCTTCTGATGTTGCATTTGGTGCATCATAAGTTTTTTCTGCAACCACGCACCCTGCTGATGCATAAACCATTTTTTTCAATTGATTACTTTTTTTGAAATATTCACAAATTTTTAATGTTGTAATTGTATTATTATCGTGATCTGCTAGAGGATTCTTGATACTAGATTGATTGCCGTGATAAGTTGCCAAATGAAAAATAAAATCAAAATCAAATGGCAATTGATACAATATATTATCATCTGATATTGAACCTAAAATAAAAGTAATTTTTTCGTTCTTAGGTAAATTTTGAATTTCAGAAGATAATAAATTATCCACAACAACAATCTCTCTAACATTATGCATCAATAATTTAATACATAAGTTACTTCCTACAAATCCACAGCCACCGATCACTAAGATTTTGCTGTTATCAAGAGTGAGAGACATTCTAATTAATTAAGTAAAAATATATTTAAATATATCACAAAACTATTTATAAAAATGAAAGTTTTAATTACAGGTGGATCCGGATTTTTAGGTTCTCATATCAGTGATTTTCTTCTTAAAAGAGGCGACTCTGTAGTTGTAATAGATAATTTTGAGACAGGTAGAAGAGATAATCTCCAACCTCACATTAATTTAGAAGTGGTGGAAGGAACAATTGCTGATGAAAGTCTTTTAGATTCGCTTTTTTCGAAACATTCGATCGAGTTTGTAATTCACGCAGCGGCAGCTTACAAAAATCCTGAAAACTGGGCAGAAGATGCAAAATCAAACATCTTAGGAACAATTAATGTTGTTAAATGTTGTTTAAAGCATAATGTAAAAAGAATTGTTTATTTTCAAACAGCTTTATGTTACGGAACAAAACCATTAGAGCAACCAATTACATTAAATCATCCGATTCTTCCAGAAGGTTCAAGTTATTCAATTAGTAAAACAGCAGGTGAACAATACATTCATTTATCGGGATTAGATTATGTTACATTTCGATTAGCTAATGTTTATGGACCCAGAAATATTAGTGGTCCATTGCCTGTATTTTATAGTAGACTCACAACTAATAAACCTTGTTTTGTAATGGATACACGCCGCGATTTTGTTTATGTAGATGATTTAGTTAAGGTTGTTATTAAAGCCGTTGACGGAACCGGTCACGGAACTTACCACGTTTCATCCGGAAATGATATTTCTA
>Ga0163111_10001222_pt1 | contig 15732 bp, 17 predicted proteins | sample CRUFie1St18metaG_FD_109645 | JGI IMG/M metagenome (GOLD analysis project Ga0163111, IMG submission 109645) | Marine microbial communities from the Costa Rica Dome - CRUD Field 142mm St18 metaG | ecosystem: Environmental > Aquatic > Marine > Oceanic > Photic zone | place: Costa Rica: the Eastern...
AAAGTCAAAATCAATATGTCCTTGTATGTAGGCCACTGCTAATTTATCAAGTGGTATGACGTGTTCAAAGTGTCTGTCACCTCCCAAGGGTGTTTGTTGATAGTGTTCACCTCTCCATTTTTTTACAATATCATGTGCCCTTCGGATATCTCTCCTCATGATGTCGAGTATTGTCAGTCTTCCATTACCATTCAAATCATCATTGATATACCTACTTTTAAGTTCTTCGATATAACTTTTAAGAAACTGTAAAGTATCAAGTACGCCTTCTTGACTATTATCTCTTTTAGGTTTGCTGGCCGGAGTCCATTTAGACCCCAACCATATTATTTTATTTTTATCTATTTGCATCTGCTTTACCTAAGAGGTCAGCACATCTTCTGTGCAAGTTATTGTCTGCAATACCAATTTTTACATTGGTTCTGTTTGGAACCACTCTAATTTCCTTTAGTTCATCGTCAGTGGCATACCTGTTGAATATCTCAACCATACCACTGCTCATCCCTATGTCACCAGGCATGGTTGAACTGTTTGCGTGTTGCCACTGATCACGAAGCACCGGCTTCAAGTATGTAGGATTGTTTCCCAACACTCGTTTCAGCACAGTCAATATGATTTCCATCCAGTTGTCAGGAAGTATATTGTGTCCATGATCTCTTAATAAACCTTGTTTTGGATCTCTCGCCACCTTGATCATGTCAACAAGTCCAATAAAAAGTCCCTGACAAACCTCACCGTCACTGCATTCTGGTCCAAAGACTTTTTTATATGCTTTCAATATTTCCATTATTCCTTCTTGCCCAACTGCTTCATAGGCCGTGTCGGCATAAAGAAAGTGTGAGAACCAATGTGGGAATCTCAACTTGTCGCCATTTGACCTTGTAACGGTATTTTTCTTAGTCAAGTCAACCTCAGATTTATCAAAGGCTTCCTGAATTAGATGTGCTTTTAATACTCTTGGTTCTGTTTTTTCAAGAGCAGTACCTTCTTGGTATCTGTAGATTAATGTTTTGTGTATGTCACCTTTACTTGCTCTTGCTATACCTGTATCGTTTTGTACTTCAAATGCTTTTGCCGGAAATGTTTTCTCGTCAGTTTCAACAATACACACTGGTATCTCCTTAAGTCCAAGCAACGAAAGACAAACTGCTCTGTGTTGTCCATCATAAATGTACACACGGTCATTATCTTCTGTTGTTATTTTTACACCTGCACAAGGCATACATATCCTTGGGTCAAATTCGCTGAGTATACCAACGATATGTCTAGGTTTGACATCACGTTGTACTGAATAGTCTATCCATATATTTTCCAAAGGTATTGATTGCACACCTGTTGGAAAGTTTTTGCCTTCGTCTAGACTCTTTTTAAATCTTGCTTGAGCATTCGCTAATGTGCCATCCCATTTCTTGTAATTTGCAAGATCTGTTTTAATGTCCGGCAGTATAGATTGTAATTGAAGTTTTTTAGTTTGAACTTCCATGTTATTCTCCTTAATTAATAAGTCAGGAATGTGAGTACTAATACTTCGTCACACCCAAAACTAGGTTGTTTCTTACTATTATAACAGATTTTTAGATTTTGTCAACTAGGTACTTGGTAATAATGCACAATCAACTGAACTTTTGTCTATATAATACCCATATGTTTCTAATGTTCCCTTGATAAGTTCGTGTTTTTCGTGTGCTACCTTAATACATTCGTTGTAGTCTTGGTAATGTTTGATAGGATCTTCTTCCATTATAACGCATGGGTTTCCTAATGTACAAACAACTATTATCACTTTCCACATATTATCTCGCTTTCTTTTTGCCTAACAAGTCCCTTACAGTATCTTTACAAGTATGATGCCAATACACCCCACTTTCACGCAGTGCCTCATTGTTTTGCCTTAGTTTTTCCATAATTCGTTCTATTCTCTTGAACTTTGCCGGTGTCAGTTTTTTATCTATTGCCTTCTCACAAATGTCAAGTACTTTGTCTATGTCAGGGCACGTGATGTCCGGCACCTTAGGTGCCTTCTTACGTATCCGTGACCAATAATTGGTTCTTTTTTGTGCCCATGCAAACATACCTACCCCTTGACAATAATATTTACTGCACGGTTAAGGCTAGTGAAGTGCGTCTATAAGTTATGTGTGTGTTAAATCTTTTCGCAACCAACTTCAAAATGAGACACAGTCAGATAACCATCTTCGTCTACTAGCATTTCATGAGTTTCTTGTGCTTTAATTGAAGCGGCCGCTTCACACTCTTTAATGTCATCGAACGTTCTTGGTGGATTTTCATACATGGTCCTGCAATCCATTACGGTCACCACGCATATGATTGCAAACATCTTAAACATAAAGATATTTATATACTATCTGTTTGCAAACTTCTTATAGCAGTTATGCAAGATGTAAAACCAAATACCATTGATTGTAGGCTCAACAAGAGCCACCGCACCTGCCTCCCAAAGACTAGCACCGGTCATTGTACTGACTACTGTCATAGCAATACAGATGTGTCCTAGGGTATAAACAAATGCCAGCCAAAGGCTTGATCCATTTACTAACTTTTGTAAGGCGCCTTTAACGCCGTGTGTTATCACTGTCATACATTCCTAACGGGCAACTTCTGTTGCCAGGTGTTGCCCTTACCCCGAGTTTAGTGGATTAAGCCGCTAATCTCATTTTGGACATACCAACTGTTAAGTCAGCAAATCCTAATGCTTTTGATTTAGCATTTATAAAAATTGGCCGTTACCTCGTTCCAACTGGGCAAACTCCATTGTGCTTTCATAATACGTCGATCCTAGTTCACCCCCGGAAGGGATTACATAAGCCACCAACTTAATTTGGTGGAGGTGGTGGGTACTGCCCCCACGTCCGTCAAAACTATTACACAACTTCATCATTTACAATTTTAATTATATGATACAATCAGTATCATGTCAAACCTATTTGGTTGACTTTTTTTAAAAAATAGATAAAATAGTTTGTATATGTCAAAAAATAGAAAATTTACAATAATAGATGGTGAAGAGACCAAAGAAGTAGAAGCAACATCTTTCAAGAAAGCAGTGAAATCTTACCAAGGTGGAACCAAAAGCAAAATTATCACGGTTGAATGGGAGGCCAAGAGAGGCGGCATCTATACTAAGGAACAATCACTTCCGTTAGGTAGAAAGAAAAAAATAGGAAGATAACCGTGAGAGTAAGTCATAACCCGTTAGTTAAATTGATAGTCAAACTGAGAATGATGTACGCAGATGTTAGAGGACATCACGGTATGAGATGGGATTACGAACCATCAAAATACTATATGCGTGGTAGAAAATCAGGGAAGGCTCATCAAAAACATGAACAGTAGAACCATTTGGTTGATAGTAGGAGCCTACACTGTTCTATTCATATATGCTGTATACAGCAAATTAGGACCAGTTGCTTAATGTGGCCTTATACTGATGAAGAGAATGCCTGGGTATCAGGACAAACCAAAAAAAATTAACTTATAGTATCGCTTGATTCGTTAAGATCAAGTTCTGCAGACACGATCGCACGATCCTGTGCATTTAGATTATCTAGAAGCAATTTGCTCTGTTGGAACACAGATCCTGAAGTACGGATAGACAGTTGCTCACAGCATTTAGTAATCAGTTGCTCGTTAGAAAAGTTATCAAAATCAGAGGTATCTATCCTATCATCTCGTTTCGCTTTGTCAACAACTGCTTCTAAATTTAAAAAATCAGCAACATCGGGCAGACCACGTGCTGTCAACACTTCTTCTATTACTCTTGATTTGTCTGAGTCACTTCTTGTTGCGTATATTGGGTTTAGGTTATTTCTGTTTGTTTCGTAGTCTCTAAAATAATTTCTCCAGTTTTCGTTTTGGGATATGTTCACAAGTAAATCTTTCATTTTTGTATCTTCTGCTAATCCTACATAACCAAGGGTGTTTGAAAGGCTCTCAACATAAGTCCTAATGCCTGAACAGTTGTTTGTTTCTAAAGTGAGTTGAGTTACAATTTTATCTCTATCGGTAATCATCTGTGTTCTTTTCACACTGTAAGGATGACCTTGTAACGTGCTGTCAAAGTTGGTGTGTGCAGTTGCAACCGCTGAAGCAAATGTATTCAAAGTTTGTTGAAAGTCAGTTGAGTCATCTCTGATTTCTGCTAAAAAGTTTCTTAAATTGTCATAGGCTGTTTCCAGTGCTGTTTCGTTTGCCAGATTAGCATTGGTTATAAACACAATAGATTCCTTAAGCGAAGTGAACACAGGTAAAGAACTATCCTCTGTCTGTGTAAACATATTGTTTAGTATGCCTAAGTGGTCGTTTATGTCTCTGTTTTTTTCTGCGGCTGTCTCGCCAAAAAGATTTGGAATCAATGTTTGCAAAGATGAAACAGTTTGCAATATTTCTAAAAAATCTGCTGTGTCCTCAACGTCAGGATTGGCCAGAAATACAATGGTACCGTCTAATTGTGTGTTAGTATGCCGTACCATATCTCCCAAATACCTACCCACATTGAGATATGCTATGTTGTTAATTGTGTCTTTGACATCGTTTTTTTGTGATGTTGTCAGGACTGTGTTGTTTGCTATCGCACTATCTAATTGGAATCCTTTTGTTACCCAACCAATTTTTAGTGTGTTAATTGCTTCTTCAAGTGCTTGATTAGAAAAATTTGGTGTAGACCCTGCTAATGATTTTAATCCTTTATTAACTGTCATTACGTACTACCACCTACTGCACCTGCCTGTGTTGCCTGTGCTGTAAGACTAGTGGGTGCTGGTCCAAAATAGGCTCCTCCACCACCTGCACCGTTGGCATACACGTTAGGTGATCCCTGTGCCACTGCCGTACAGGTCGGATCACCCACTCTGCCTATGTTGATTCCTTCTGCAAATACATTTGGTGATCCTCTTTTCAAGGGTACTGCGTGAGGACAACAACAAACAGGACAAGGACAAGGCTTTAGGTGAACAGTGTTCAAATGCCCTTTGCCACTCATGCGTTTGCCATTTGCAAATACCGTACTGAAAGCACCCTGTCTACGTGGCGTAGAACAGTGTGTAATTTCCCTATCACCTTTTCTTGCTACTGCTGGCATATGGGTATTTATTGTGGTAGAAAAACCGCGTATATTATAATTTAAATTTAGCGAATTGGCCTTTTTTAACGTCTTGCTTAATACCGCCAACAATGTAAGACTCTACTTCAGTCTCTTGCGGAGCAACTTGCATACCTTTGCTTGATAACCAATGTTGTGTCCATGGTAGTGGATTTTGGTTTGCAGGTATATCATATATTGGGTCAAATCCTAGTGCTTTTAATCTTTTGTTTGCTGTCCATTCCACGTATGATCCTAACAGTCTTTCGTTAAGTCCTATAATGGAACCATCTTTGAATAAGTGTTTTGCCCAAGCCTTCTCTTCTTCAACACAGTCCTTAAACATTTGAATAACTTGTTTGTCTGTGCCTTTCATTGCTTTGGTCATTTCCTTGTCATCACCTTTTTGCCATGCTTTGATAACGTGTGTGGACAAGTTAAGGTGTGTGGCTTCGTCTCTCGCAATCAATGATAGTATCTTTGCAGAACCTTCCATAAGTTTAAGTTCCCCAAATGCAAATGTACAGGCAAACGATATATAAAATCTTAAACCTTCTAATAGATTCACAGTCATCATGGCTAGATATAATTGTTTCTTCAATTCGATCATGTCCACTTTCTTACCAACAGAGTAATCAAGAGCCATTTTGCCAAACTTATCATACTCTTCTGTAACTGACTTTGCTCTTTTCAATATTTCCTTGTCATTTAAAATAGTATCAAATACTTCTGCAGGATCTGGATAGATATTTTTAATGATATGTGTGTATGATCTTGAATGAATTGATTCAAAGAAGTCCCAAGTTACAATACAACCTTCAAGTTCAGGGTTTGAAACATAGGGTAAGAACATTAGACTCGGTCCTCTGCCTTGTACACTATCAAGTAATGTTTGATATTTTAAGTTAGAAGTAAAAATATGTTTTTGTTCTGGCCTAAATGTTTGGTAATCCGCCCTGTCTTTCTGTAAACTTACTTCTTCTGGTCTCCAGAAATATCCTATCATAGTTTGATTAAGTTTGTCAAACTGTGGATGTTTGAATACATCATATCTTTGTACATTCTGGTCCTCTCCAAAGAACATTGGTTCTTTAGAGAAATCTACGTCGTTCTGATTAAACACTGTTTTCATACTTTTAATTCTATACTATGTTTTGTAATCTGTCAATTAGATTGTGCAGGCTTCACACTCACCGTCTTCGTCTGCGGTTGTACTTATCTTCGCGTGTCCATTTACACCGTTTACCATTGTTGGATTTTCTGGCTCTAATATAACGTCTTCTCCCTCGTCTTCTTCTTTAACTGCACTTAAACCCGCTGGTTGTACATCATCTTCCTCACCTTTGAAATCATAAGTGTTTTGATAGTAACTTGTTTTCCAACCATATTTGTATGTCATTAACATATCTTGCGCCATGGCAGATAATGGTACTTCGTTGTTATCAAACTGTAAAGGATTGTATGACCAGTTGCCTGATATTGCTTGGTCAAAGTATTTCTGCATCATCGCAACGACATTAATATAACCTTCGTTGCTTGGCATATCCCATAACAAAGTGTAATCATTTCTAAGTTTAGGATATCCCGGTGCTATCTGTTTAAGTGGACCTTTCTTACTTTTTTTAATTGCCAATAATGCTCTCGGAGGTTCAATACCATTTGTTTCGTTACTAACAACGGAAGAACTTTCCGATGGCATCTGTGCTGATAATGTGCTGTGTCTTAGTCCATGCTTGGCAATGTCTTTTCTTAGACTTTCCCATGCCATTCTCTGTTTGTGTGGCACGATTTCATCTACTTCTTTTTTGTAATGATCAATCGGTAACAAACCATCTGCGTATTTTGTTCTATCAAAATATTCACACTTGCCTTTTTCTTCAGCAATATTACAACTTGCTCTTAACAAGTTATATTGGAATGCTTCTGACAGTCTATCAACCAATTCCCACGCCTTTGGATCTGAATACTTAACACCGTTCTTTGCTAGGTAGTGTGCAAGTCCAATGTATCCTATTCCTAAACTTCTTCTTCTCTTTGTGCTTACTTCTGCCGCTTTGACTGGATAGTCTTGATAATCTATTATTTGATCCAATGCACGTACACTTAGGTCACATAAGTTTTCTAATTCATTTAAATCTTTAAGTCCACCTACATTTATTGCCGATAATATACATAATGCTATTTCTCCTGTATCATCGTCAATGTGCTGAATAGGTGTTGTGGGTAATGTAATCTCTTGACATAAGTTTGACATAGACACTTTGTCTTTGAAAGAACTGTGTGTGTTTGTGTGATCTATATTCATTATGTAGATACGTCCTGTCTCGGCTCTCTCTTTTAAAAGATCAAAAAATAGATCTTGTGCCTTTACAGTTTTTTTAGGAATAGTTTTATCTTTTTCATATTTTAAATATAAGTCATCAAATTCTGCTGTGCCAAATGCTTCATACAATCCAGGTGCCATGTGTGGAGATATCAAACTGATATCTTCTTCGTTCATGAATCTTTCATAGAATAATTTGGATATCTGTATGGAGTAGTCCATACGTCTTACTCTGTTGTCCTCTGTACCTTTGTTGTTTTTTAATACTAGGATGTCTTCTATCTCTGGGTGCCATATTGGGAAGTGAACAGTTGCGTTTCCACCACGCACACCATTCTGTGTACAACATCTCACAGTTGATTCGAATTTTTTTAGGAACGGAATGACTCCTGTGTGTTGGACTTCCCCTCCTCTGATTTTACTGTTGATGCCTCTGATACGTCCTGCGTTGATTCCTATGCCTGCTCTTCTGGCAACGTATAATCCAATTGCCATATCACTTGAAAAGATTGAAGGCAGTGTGTCATCACTGTCAACAAGTACACAACTTGCAAATTGTCTTATAGGTGTTCTAACACCCGCCATGACCGGAGTTGGTATATTGATCTTATGTTGTGATATTGCATCATAATATTTTTTTACATAACTCATTCTTGATTTTGTAGGATAGTCTGCAAACAATGTTGCCGCGATCATCATGTACATATCTTGAGGTGTTTCGTATAACTGTCCTGTGCTTCTATCTTGCACAAGATATTTGTCAACGATTTGTCTCAACCCCGCATAAGTGAAATTCAAATCTCTGTCTCTTCTAATCCATGTATTAAATCTTTTTATATCACTGGTTGTGTATTTGTCTACTATGCCTTTGTCGTAAACTCCTAGTCTAATATTTCTTAAAACTAATTTTAATAATGGAATGTATTCGTATTGACCATGTGCTTCTTTCCTTACATCATAAGATAAAAGTCTTGCCGCGGCATACTGATAGTTTGGTTGCTCTAAACTTATTAAATCATTTGCAGAACGAACTAAAACATTTTGAATATCTTTAGTTGTCATGCCATCATAGAATTGAATGTTTGCGTTCATTTCAATTTGTGACGATGACACACCTGTAAGTCCTTCACAGGCTTCTTCAACGACGAAATGAATTTTGTTAATATCCAAAGGCTCCAGCCTACCATCTCTTTTTTGAACTTTGATCGTACTAGAGTTGGTAGTTGTCATTATTACTTTTTTATTTTTTGCTTTGATTGTTTTTGTTTGTGTATCCATATTTATCTTAAACTGTCTTTCTGTGTCTTATAAAAAAATTTTTGTGTTTTTATCATACATCGTTTGGACAAAACTAGGTAGTCGTTTTGCTCTTTTATTTTATACTAATATTATGATAAAAAAAGTTTTTTGTCTACGGATTAATTATCACAACTTGTGATTTTATACTAGGATTTGGACTTGGTAATCTATGGTAGCGGCAGTACCAGTACTGGTAGTTGCATATTTTAATGCCACAGTTTCGTTTCCTGCTGTTGAATCTTTGTTGTCAAGCACTGCTGATAAAGTTACACCAACATCTGTACCGCTTTCAGTGAATGTATCATCAAAGTTTACACCGTTGGTTGATGCACTTACTATCATCTCACCTGTTCTGTCTAGTGTGCCTCTAACAATCTTGTAAATGATTTTATAACCTTTTCCTGCAAGTGCTGGGTATTCATTAAAAGTGGTGGCCGATTGATTGTCTAGAAGTGTTTGTGATTTTATTGCTTTGGTTGTTATACCAATACCTTGTAATTCTGGAGCGGCATTTAGTTCTGAACTGCCATCTGATCTACGAGAGTCTGTTCTTTCAAAGAAATCTAATAAAGTTGAACACTCGTCGTTGTCAAATTGTATAATCGGAACTTCTCTAATTGATCCTATGCCTTCGTTGTTGTTAGCGACATCTTTTGCATACCAATTACCATGTGATATTATATTTCTAGGCCCGACCCCTGCATCTGCACCAGCGGCAGGTTTAACCCAAATTGCCTGTTGATGTATCGTGCTCCAACTTGAACCTGAAAAATGAATGTCTCTTGGACCTTGTGTGTAGCCGTTTGTACTTCCGTCCATTTGCTCACCTATCAGTGCACCATAATATGATGTGTTGAAATCACAGTTATGGAATCTTACGTTTGTAACATCAAAACTCAAGTCTACCAGTCTAGCAAACTTTGTAAACTGACATTGATTGAAAACTATCTGTGAACAAGGCAAAGCAGTTGTTGATCTAACTGTAACCGCTTTTGAAGTTGATGCATCTGCACCACCTTGTGCATATGATCCTGTGAACATACAGTTGTTGAAATAAACTTTGGTTGCGTTGTCTATAGACACACCACCATAAGCAACTGTGTTTCTAAAAGTAATGTTATCGAATTGTATCTGTGTTGGAGTTCTAGCACCTGCAGTACCTATAGCACCAAACACATTTCCATCGTTGTCCTCTGTAACAGCGACCGCATTATTGCCAGAGTTTCTAATAACAGTTTTGTCTGGTCCTTCACCAACAAGATGTGCAAATGGTGGTATAGTTAATGCGGTGTTAATTCTGTATATGCCTGCAGGAAAAAATAATATTCTTCTTGCTCTGGTATCGTCTTCATCTGTATCTGAATAAAGTTCGTCTATTGCTCTTTGTATTGCCGCGGTATCATTAGTACTGTCGTCACCAACGGCACCAAATGCCTTAACAGACACATGGTCGTCTAAAACTTGTTGTAAAGTTCTTGTAAAGTCTCCGGATGCTCCTGTTGTAATAGGTGTAGAACTGCCTAGATATCCTTTGTAGGTGTGTGTCAAAGCAGTTGTAAATCCGGTGCTACCAGAGGTAACAATCTCAGTATTTCCCACTGCTGGTGCACCATCGGCAACCGTTCCGTTTCCAATAAAAAGACGTTGTTCGTCTATTACCCAACCTAACTCACCTGCGGCAAGTTGAGGTAAATCAGTACGTTTTCCACGTCTGTGCTGTATTCTAGATATTTGAACTATCGGCATATTATTGTTATTTATTAAAGGATAGACTTGTAGTATTGTTCCAATTTAGCATACCATTGGCCTACCCAATGTTCGTAATTATCTATTTCGAATGTTTGGAATTCGTTGTTCTGTGTGCATATAAACACCCTACCTGCATTAATTTGCGTGTCGTATATTTTGTTATGTGCTTCAGAGTAGGCAACCAGTTGTAAAAAGTAGTCTTCAACCCATTCTTTTTTCTTTAGTTTACGTGCTTGTTTGAAATCCATTATTGCAGGTGCACCTTTATAAACACCCACCAAATCAGTAGTTCCGGCATATAGTTCAGGATAGTGTAGAGATACTTCCGATCCCCATACTTCTGTAACATCTTTAAGGCCGTTGTCGATTATAACATTGGCCATTGCGTGTGCCTTTTGATGTATTAAATTTGATCCTGGTTTACGTTCCTGACCTTTTACGTGTTTTTCTAATGAGTTGTGCATGACAGTTCCTATGTTTGCAGATTCGGTAGTAATTTGTTGAGCCTTTTCTGCACCTATTCTCTTACGCCATGCGTGTAGATGAGTCATATCTTTAGTGGCACTTAATACAGTTGTCACACTAGGTACCTGTCGGCCATCTGGTGTTTCGTAGTGCCTCTTTCCATTCTTTGATACTTTAGAAAGTTCTCCATACGGAAACTTTTGTATGTAGGCAATACCTTTACTCATTAAAACATCTTTTGGTATTTTCATTACACATATTATAGTTTAACTTAGGCTTTCTGTCAATGCTTGAGATAATTCTGGAAGTAATTGACGCCAAGAAGTTTTATTTCTGTGTTGATCTTGCTTGTCGTTGTACCTAATGAATGCTTTCTGAAAATACTTTCTATCTTTGAAATTACATACATCTTTAGACAAATTTTCTATTTGAACTTGATAAAAGTCTATCAACTGTTTATATTTTTCTATTATTGGCAAAGACTGTTTAAGTTTATTTGCAACCATTATCTTGTAACTCTTTGGTGCAATATCATAATTGCATATTGTTGGATACCATACCTGGGCCATCCATGAGATGTAATGCTTCTTACTGAACTCACCATCACAAAAATTTAACCACCAAATTAATATCTCGTCTAATTGATCAATGTTTAGTAGTTGTATTGCAGGACTTAATGTGATGTGTCCATTATCTCCGGAAAGTTCCTTGTAGAAGTTTAAGTTCTCGTTGACTTTGTTCCAACTGCTGGGATACCTTATGTATTCTGTTCGTTCACCTACTCCGTCAACACTTGCCCATATATTCCATCTTTTTAATTTTGGCAACCATTTTGTAAGTTTTGGATTTACATTAGTGAGGTTTGTGTTTATGGTCATGGACATCTTGCCCAATAGTTTTCTATCATCTAGGTATTCGAACAATTCCCAAAATTGGGGTATCACAGTTGGCTCTCCACCTATGACTCCTAGATCGGTTATATGTTTGCCAATATATTCAAACAATTTGTTCTTTGTTTTTTGATTTTGAAACCACCTATATTCAACTGATAAATTGTTTGTCCATATATTCACGTTACCACTTTCCTTGGTTACCCATTTCAAAAAGTCTGGGTCATCCTTTCCTATTTCTAAAATTTCTTTTCCTACTTGGTTTGAATATTGTTGTCCACACATTTTGCATTTGAGGTTACATAGGTTTCCTAGATGCAGTTCCATATCATTTGGAAACACGTCAATACTTCCATCCTCTTTTGTAAGTGAGAAGTTTTTCTCCATGTTGTCTACTACCCGCATTGATTTGTATCCTCGTTGTTCTTGATCAACGCATTTGCTACAAGCGGCAATGTCCTCACCTTTGAGCATTTTTAATCTAGTATCACGGACAGTTTCAGAGTTCCAGGCCTGATCCAACGAAGTGTTATTCAAATGCATGGTGTTTCCTTTTGCATCTAAAATATTATCCATTGTGGCACAACAATATCTAAGGCTACCACTCATGTGAATGTATTGATGATCCCAAAGTTTTGCACAATAAGTCTTACTCATTACTGTACCCCACACACTTGTTGGCAAGTTTGCAATTTATATTTTTGTACTTGACCTTGTATGCCTTTCCAAATTTCTTGAAAGTATCTACCTTCTAATATTTTTTGTAAAGAATTATGATGTATGTTCACTGAATTATAATCCTCAATTATGTTTTTGGATTCGTGTAATTTAAGATCACCTAACCAGCAACAAGGACTGACGTTTCCATTTGCGTGTAAAAATATTTCTACATTATTGTTGGCAAAGGATTTACAGACAATTTTGTTTTGTGATACTGTTTGTTTTTTATAATCTCTTTCAATTGCGTAGGCCATTGCTTTCTTTGACTCTGGTTTTTCTAAAGAGTAATCATCTAGTTGTATTTTTTCTCTCTGTAACCAATTTCCTTGCTTGTCAAAGTCGTCCCACCTTGTTGTAGTCTTTCTATTGAAACTCACAAAACCAAGTTGATTGGCCATTGCTTCTGCTTTGTCGCTTTGATGTTCATTATGTTTGAATATTAGATAATCCCAGATTGCTATTCCACCGGCGTCTATAAAACTTCGTACGTTGGTCATTACCTTATCCCACTTAACGTTTCTCCTATACAAGTGATTTGTGTCTTGCAGACCATCTATGCTGAAAGTAATCACCACACCCAGTTTGGCCATCTCAGTAAAAAATTCAGGATTTCTTGCACCACCGTTTGTGTTGAGAGTCAGTGTTGCTTTTGGATTAGTTTTTTTGACAAACTCATAGATGTCAAGGCATTCGGGATTCATGGTGCCGTCACCAACGTTACCACAAGACCTAAACATTTTAAGATTTTTAATTACTTTTGTGCCTATCTTATTTTTCATGTCGTCCAGTGTGGTGTGCTTGTTATTTGTAATCTCAGGCACCAAATTTTGATCTGAGTCGAATCTAGCACACATAGGACAGGCGGCGTTGCAGTAATTTGACAATTCTGCATTCATGTGGTTGATGGTATCAACCGTGATGTAGTTGCTAGGCATATATGTAATTATTGATTATTTTCGTCTGTTCATTGCAGACTTGGCCATTTTCTTGACCACATCTGTGGAACCTTGATTATCAAAATCCATGTCCGGATCTTTTTCTGCTTCTTGATCAGTTTTGATTACTATTTTTTCGTTGTCAAAATCAGCAACAACATTTTTAAGATCGTCGTCTTGGTCGTACATTCTTTTGAACACATCATAATTGAATGCAGGATATCCTGTATTCGACATCACACCTGCAACGGCATCCATGCTTATCTGACTGCTACCGCCTCTGTCGTCGGCATCGCCTTTCATGTTCATGAGAACATTCATCAATGCGTGTTTTAGATCTTTGTCTTGATTAAATTCGAAAAATCTCACGGGTGTTACTTCCCCGCAAGTTTGCCTAGTATTCTGTTTGATGCTTCAAATACTTCTTTAGATTCTCTTTGCTCTCTGCCTTCTGGCTCTGTTCCACCTGCTTCGGCATCAGAGGCTCCAAACTCATCGTCCTCTTCTCCACCTTCTGAGTCCAGTGAGTCTAGATCTGTGTCTGCATCCATGTCCATCGTGTCATCGGCGCCCATAGGTTCTGAAGCAACTTCTTCTCCGGTCAATATTCTTACACCGTTGTCTAGTTCTTGCCTAGTAGTCGATAAAGTCGCCTCCGCTTGTTCAATCGCTGGTTGGATTTTTTGCATGAAAGCATCTGCCTTGTCTGCTCCCATCTCGTCTCTGATTCTGTCTGCTAGTTCTAACATACCTTCTGTTTTCATTGATGCTAGATCTTCCAAGTAACCTGTGACTTTGTCCATCATGTCCTTGGCCGCTAATATTAATTCTGATTGTTCTTCTACACCTTCTTTTACTTCTGTTTCTTTAGTAACAATACCACCTATAATTTCTTTCTTCTCTTTGTCTGTCATGCCTGATGCTCTCTTAATTTTGTCTACCATTTTTCCTGTGTCTGGATCTGTGTTCATACCACCATACTCACCAAGTTTTCTTTCTTGTATTTCTTGGTTTATAATGTCTAACATCATTTGGCTTTTTTGATAGTTGTTGTCTTTTAACTCTTGTCCAAAGTGTGTGTTTTGTGTTATTTCGTGTATCTTTGTTCTTACATGATTTGCGTAATCTTGTAATTCTTCTTCGTTAAATTTTGATAAGTCCATAGTTTGATTGAATCTGGATTCAAATTCATTTAATAAAGACTCTGTAGTAATAGGTTTTGTAAGTTCTAAACTCTTCATAATGCTATTTATATTTATCTGCCAAACGTATCATTGAAAATTTGCTGTATACTGCTTTTGCATTGGTCTGCTAGGTGGTTTGCTGTGTCCAAACGGTCATAATACACATCTTCTTGTGCTTCATCTTTGGCTTTTTGTGCTTCTTTTATCATACGTTTAGCATTTTGTATATCAAACAGTTGCGATGCAAATTTAGTATCCAGTTCTAGTATGTTGTAAGGAATGTTTTCACCGTCTGCTAGATGGTGTGCTACCAATATGGCAGTTTGTTTCAGGTTAATGTCTTCATGCAGTATCTTTGCCTCCATCATGTCTGCTATCACATACACATATCTAGTGCCTGTCCATTTCTTGGGTACGATTGCTATGTTGCCTATGAGGATACCTTTAGAGAATTGCTTGGGTAAATGGCGGAATGGTCTACGTGCTTGTTCCTTGTGTGCCAGGTCCGCAAGTTTGTCCTTGAGTCCATACGCCTCTATCTGTCGTACGAGTTCACTGAATGGTTTATGTTTACTTTTTTTTGGCATTGTTCACAAATCTTATACGTCTATTTAAAGCATATTGCATGTCGGTGTCAAGTTTTTTTCTAACAAATATTGCCTTGTCGGCCAACTTCTTGGCCCTGTCTACATCTTCGGATGGTAATTGACTTGCTCTAAAAGAGCCTTGTGAATGTGCATGAATAAATTGTACATCGTCCTCAGAGACATAAACTTTGACCCGAGGTGCTATCTGTATGAACATATGTTGTATATATTATATTTGGTAATTTTATTTGGATTAGCCGGGCATTTTCATCAGGATCACTACCACTGTTGATAGTAAGCCTGCGACCACTGTGCCTGCTGTTGCTATAATTGTCTTTGTTTGAGATTTGTGTCCTTGCGTCATCTCTTCGTTCATTTTGCCTAGACGAAGTTCGATAGCACTTAATCTGTCGTGTAAGCCTTTGTATCTTTCAGAGCAAAGGTCCACGTGTGCTTCAAGGTTTTGTTTTTCTAGTTCTGTT
>Ga0163111_10001223_pt1 | contig 15729 bp, 11 predicted proteins | sample CRUFie1St18metaG_FD_109645 | JGI IMG/M metagenome (GOLD analysis project Ga0163111, IMG submission 109645) | Marine microbial communities from the Costa Rica Dome - CRUD Field 142mm St18 metaG | ecosystem: Environmental > Aquatic > Marine > Oceanic > Photic zone | place: Costa Rica: the Eastern...
AGGGCGAGGGGGGCGGGGGAGAGGGAGACGGCGGTGGCAGAGGAGATGGCGGGGGTGGCAGAGGAGACGGCGACGGCGGCGGAGGCGAGGGCGAAAGCAATGTGCTGCCACTCGGACAGTCGGCCACGTTACCCGTGTGGATCGCGCCCTCGAAGCTGTCGGGCATGTACCAGGTCGTGGTCCCAAAGACCAACTCGTCCGCCTCGCCGTTAGGGGAATGCGACAAGGCCTCTTCCCGATCACTGTACAGCGGCCAGTTGCCCTCAATGCACACCGCCACGAGCGGCGGCGACGGCGCCGGCGACGGCGGCGACGGCGCCGGCGACGGCGGTGGCGGCACGGGCGGCGGCGGCGTGGGCGGCGGTGGCAAGGGCGGTGGCGGCGTGGGCGGCGGCGGCGAGGGCGACGGCGGCGGAGGTAAGGGCACTGGCGGCAACGGCGACGGTGAGGGAGGCAATGGTGGCAAAGGCGGCGGTATAGTGAGTGCGTTTGCAGGACACGGCCTGTCTGGTCCGTACTGGGAGAATGCGTAGCCATTGGGCATGTAATAGACAATGCCGTCATGTCTGCGTGCCTGCGAGGTTTGGCCTGCACCGAGAGCGTTGGCTAGGGCCATCGTCGTGAACAGCGGATAATCGCCGTTGATGCAGAACCCGAACATCACAAAAGGTGGCATGGGCGGTGAAGGCGGTGAGGGCGGCAACGGCAATGGCGAGGGCGGCGGCGGCGCCGGCGGAGGCGCTGGTCCTTGCACGCAGTTACCGCCCATGTCAAAGAGGTGACCGGTGATGCCGTCAAAGAGGAGCGTTTTTTCGTTGGCATAGGACGCTTGATAAATTGCCGAAACGAAATTGTACGCGTGCGTCTTGTAATGTGCCACGCAGCAACGATTCTGGTGATTCACACACAGAAAATCGTACTGGCTGCCATCTGGATAAACGACACTCGGACGACTTCCAATCGTAACGTCGTTTATCGTAGTTGGCAGTTGCCCCGGAAGCTGCACCATGTCAAAGTGGGAAGGGGCACTGTACATGTTGCCTTCGTAGCACCACCCCCAAGGGTGCCCTGGATTGTGGGGATGGCTGGCAAAGAGCAGTCCGTAACCCGGAACGTTCAACCCGTGGTTGTAGGCAAGTGCCGTTTTGTGGTTGCAGGCAAAGGTTACGCCGGGGAAAAACTTTTTGTACTCCGCCTCCAAATTGATCACGACGAGCATGCCCTCCGGTGGTGGGGGCTTGGGTGGCGGATTAGGCATCGGCGGAGAGGGAAGGGGTGGTGGTGACGGCGACGACGGCGGCGGCGGCGGAGGAAGTGGCGGTGGGCGCGGTGGACGGGGTGGAAACGGTGGCTGAGGTGGACCTGCCAGCTCGCACAAGTAGCTTCCCTCAATGTCTCGCGCACCGCAGTCGGAACAGTCTGTACCAAGCGGACACGCGTCAAAGTCGGAACCATCGCCACCGTCGTCACAATGCTGATCGTTGTTGTAGTCGATTGTTTTGAGGCCCGATCCAGTATATGCTTGGCCGCCACACGTGTCTAAGCATATCCGTCCACTTGGGATGAGCGGTGGTGGCGGTGGCGGCGGCAAGGGCGGCGGTGGCGGCGGTGAGGGAGGTGGTGGTCGCGGGGGTGGTGGTGGCGAGGGTGGCGGCGGTGGCGGTGGCGGCGGCGGAAGTTCAGGTGGTCCCACAAAGCGGCATAAGCACGCCCACACTTCGCCCGGCAGCGCGGGTGGCATCGGTGGCAAAACGGGCGGGGGCGATGGCGGCGGCGGAGGTGGGTTGGGTGTTGGGCTAGGAGGTGGCAAAGGCGACGGCTCGGGTGGATTGGGTGGACGCGGCGAGGGCGGCGGTGGTGGCTTGGGTGAAGGCGGGATGGGCGGGTAAGGCGGCTTTGGGGGCGGATGCGGTATCTTGCTGCGCAAGTTGCTGGGCACGTAGTCTGAGGTAAAGTCGGTATTGTGAATGGCGCAAAGACCGTTGCGGGTAATGGACGCAAACTGGGACATTGCGCCAGAGACTGCCTGCACTAAGGCTGGGAGATGGCCACCAATCACAGAGACATAGTAGGTGAGGCGCACCTGTGGTGCATTCCTGCACTCTGCCGCGCATATTCCAAGGCAGTGGTATTCTGTGGGTGGCAACGGTGGATCGGGTGGTGATGGCGGTGATGGGGGAAGGGGTGGCGGCGATGGTGCCTCAGTACACGGACAGAAGCGGCGAACAGAGGCGTGATTTGCGCTGCATGAGAATGGGCCGCCATATGGGAGGAACCCCGACCCCCAGAGACATTCTCCATGGGTGGTCAAATACCCAGGGTGATGTTCGGCTTGGCCAGCAACATACTTTCCGTTGCAATTCAGCATGAGTTCGTTTTCGAGTTCGCGCGTGCACGCCTCGCTGCTGATGTCGCCCTGATCGACTGTGGAGTCGCACACCTTGCGGTCATCGATGGTCGACACGGATTCACAGACCTCGTCGCACGATTGTGAAACGTCTCCAAGGTGCCACGTGACGCCTGTACTTCCGTCTGCGGCGGGTGTACAAGCGTGTTGGCCCTGGTCCTGAAGGCGCCGCCCCGGCGTATGTGCCAAGTACCAGTACTGCACAAGAGCGTCGGGCGCAACGCTGTGCACTGCCCCTTGAAACGCGTCAAAAAGCGCGCCTTCTGGAAGGCTTGGGTCGGCCGTGATGCTCGATTCAAGCGTGTCGATCCAGAATTGCGCGTTGTCGTGCACCACGGGAGGGGGAGATGCCCTAAACCACCACGGATTCGGTGGAGGCGCGGGTGGCGCTGGAGAAATCAAGGGCGGCGGACGCGGTGGCGAGGGGGGCGGTGGCGAGGGGGACGGTGGTGAGGGAGGTGGCGGTGGCAATGGCGGCACCGGCGGCGAGGGAGACGGTGGATCCGCAGCACACTTGCACACGCGCTGGCGGTTGGCTGGAAGCGTGCCGGTGCCCGGGGCTTTTGTTGCGTGCCAGTAGAGGATGGTCTCGCCGTTGGCATACTGAAAATAGGTGCACCCTCCCGGTGAAAAGACGGATTGAGTGACGTATGGTCCGGTAGAGTACATGTTGTGTGTGGGCTCGAGGAGGTCCCAATATTCCTGGCAACCAGCCAGGCTGTCCATGTCGATGACGCAGCTTTGGGCCAAAAATCCCACATTGCACGGTGGCGGTGGAGGCGGCGGGCTGGGGGGGCACTGGCACACGCGGGAGACATCGGTCCACAAATCGCCGCCACCCGGAGGGATTGCAGTGCTCCAGTACACGGAGCATGTGCCTTCGTAGCAAGTCTCGGTGCAACCGCCCACATAAAAGGGACTCGAGGAGAGCATCATGGTGGGGTGCATTTCACCAGGGGCTGCGGACGCCCGGGCGGTCAAATAGGATTGGCACTCGGCCTGCGATGCAATGTGGTCAACGCAATCGTTGGCCTGAAATCCCGCATTGCAGGGCGGCGGCGGCGGAGACGCGGCCTGCAGCCGCCGCCCAAAGATTCCAGTGATGTCCGACGTGCTGACGCTGACACCAGCAGCGCTGACCCGGTTAGTGCTGGCGCTGACTCCGCTGACCCCGGTGACCCCGGTGACCCCGCCGCCGCCGCCGCCAAAGAGACCACCGCTTCCAAAGATGCCGGTGATGCCCAACAGGTCGGTCCACGGCGAAGGCGGCGGTGGAGAGGGCGGTGGCGGTGGAGGGCTTGGTGGTGGGGCCGGAGGTGCTGGCGGGGAGGGCGAATCGGGCGGTGGCGGTGGTGCGGGCGGCGGGCGAGGCGCCGGTGGTGGCTCGGGCGGCTGGAGGATGCGGCAGCCCTCGATGTGCGGCGCCTCGGCGGGGTGGTGTGTCCACCACGTCTCGTTGTGGCACCAGTTGTGCGCCGCCTCCAGCGCGGTCTCTCCTTCGCGCGTGTAGAAGCGTTGGCACGTCTCGGTGCACGGCTGCATGGGTGGCTGCGGCGCCGGAGGCGGCGGATCCGGCTGAGGCGGCGGGGATGGAGGCGGCAACGCCGGGCGCGGGCCGCAATCTGCGCAGTCGGTGCCGTAGGCGCACAGGTGAAACGCAACGCTACCGGGCCCGCCGTCCCTGCACTCGTCGTCTTGGAAGCTAACAAGATCCTGATCAATCCACATTCCGCCTCCGTCATCGTAGGTGTGTGGATTGGCACTTCTTGGGGACCAATCGTCATGTCCGGGGTCGTCGCACGTGTTTGTGCATATGGTTGCCGTATCGGGAAGTGGTGGTGACGGCGGTAACGGCAAAGGAGGTGGCGAGGGCGAAAGCAATACGCTGCTCGCCGGACAGTCGGCCACGTCGCCCGTGTGGATTGCTCCCGTGTAGCCGTTGGGCATGTACCAGGTCGTGCCATCAAAGACGTGCGTGTGCGTCGTGCCGTCCGGAGACTGCAACGAGGCGCTTGCCTGCGTGCTGTACAGCGGCCAGTTGCCCAGGATGCATACCGCCACGGCAAGCGGCGGGGGAGTGGGCGTTGGTGGACTAGGCAACGGACTGGGCGGCGGGCTGGAGGCGGTCTCGCACAAGTCCTGGTCATCAAACAGATCCGGCGGGATGATCAACACGGGCGTCGTCGCGCATTCAAGACCGTTGCAGCACGGCAGGGTCTCACAGCGCTCTGCCAGTGCAGCACAGGGCTGTGGCGGCGGCGGTGACGGCGGTGACGGCGGTGACGGCGGTGCCGGCGGTGGCGAAGGCGACGCGAGAGGTGGCGGTGGTCTAGGCGGCACAGGTGGTGGAGCTGGTGGCGCGGGTGAGCGGTAGCGGATGATAGGAGGTGGCCTGGGCGGTGGCCTGGGTATGGGCGGTGGTGCGGGGCTGCGCAGTCCTCCAGCGGGACCCGAGAAGGTGAGTGCGACGCGATTGCCCACCTCGCCGCGCGGCACAAGCCTCCACGCGAGCCACAGCAGGAACGCCAGCACAGAGAGCAGGAGGAGGCGACGCCAGCCGCGATTGGGAAAGCAGAACGTTGTGCCCCCAGGCTCGCTCACTGCACCCCTTTTGCTCGGCACTGTCACGACCACGGGTGCCAGGTCCGCACCCGTTGGCACGGGGTGGTGTTCGTACGCGCCGCGCTTCGACCGGCCGGAGCGCAGCGAATCAAACGTGAGCTCCATGTCGCCCGCCTCCATGCTAGTCGGTTTGATAAACCGCTAAATGGGTTTTGCTCGGAACTGTGACTTAGCGGCTTGTCGATGGCAGACAACAGTGCGCTCATTGCCGCGGCACTTCTTCTGGCGGTCGTGTTCCTGTGCTCCGCCATCAGTGTGTGTCGTTTGCACCTTCCCAACCGTCGTGAGCGAGCACGCCTGCAGGCCGAGCGCATCGAACGGTTGTTTCGCGACGAGACGCCAGAAGAAGGCGCGTGAGAGGAGGTGCGCACCCCAAGCCGCTAAATAGGACGCATAATCGGTGTCCACAAAAGTGCAACGCGCGCACGCGCAAGCCACATGGCGCGCATCTTTGCAATTGACGACGTTCCCAAGGCGCTTAAGGATAGCCTGGTAAAAGCGCTCCGTGCAGAGGACGAGGCTGTGCTGCTGCCATCGGCGGACCTGGACGCGACCTCGGGCAAGTTTGAAAATGTTGTCTTCCGATTTGACGCGACAACCAAGGAGGTACCAACCACGGCATTCTCGCCCGCGTGGGGCGCGGGCGTCTCAGCCATCAAAGTAAATGGCCCATGGGTGGACAAGATCCTCGCGAACCAGGAGCATCGACACAAGTGCCTCGCGCGGCTGCGAGAAGTGATCGAATCTGAGACGGCTGATCCAGATGTGGTTGTGGGACCGCACCTCGACGGCGACGAGAACGACCGCGACCTTTGCGAGTGGACCGCCGGCTTTGACAGCCCTGCGTGCTTTGTAGGGCTCTACTCAGCCGAGCACTCGTGTGCGCCCGAGGCGTGCATGCGCGGACGCGACCGTTGCCACTCAACCAGCTACCTCGTGGTCAAGGCCGGCGCCGGGCAGGCCGCCTGCCAGTTCCACTCGCGCTTTATGACGGCGCTCAAGGCAGGCCACGCGCTGTCCGAGATCTTTGCCGAAGGGGGAGACGCTACGAGTCTCGCGGCGGGCCTACGTCGCGTCACGCGCGCAGGGTCGCGCAACCGCTCGCGCATCCTTATGCTCGCAAGCGAGGCACTGGGTGCACCGATAATCGACTCGGTCCCCGATCAAAGCTCGTGCGGGCGCTACCGCGCCGCCGTAACGGCCGTCGACGTGGCTGTCAACGTGCTGCGCAAGGTGGATGAGCGCAAGGATGCCAAGATGTTCCAGTACAGCACGGGCGTCGACGCGGCCGTCTCGCAGGGCCTCCTCTCCATGTCCAACTTGAGCGACGGCGTGGTACTCTTCCTGAGTGAGAATGGAGATGTGCGCCAAAATCTGCGCAACGAGGCGCACGCGTCGCTGCCCTTCAGTTCACCGCGCATTGTAAGCGACCGTGACCTCACTGCCGTCGTGGTCAAGGAGTACAAGGCGGCGGCCAAGAACGGCAACCACGCAAACATCGATTACGCCTTCATTCGCGACCGCTTTTCTTGGAAGAATCGAATTTTCGCACCCACTGACGCGGACATCGAGCCACTCGCGCTCTGGGGCTCGCACGACAAGGAGTGCTTCTTTGCCAAGTTTGCACGCGAGCTTGGAGTGTCCAAGTGTCAGGTGGTGCGGCTCCGGCCGATGTGCGTGTGCGTAGCGGGCGTGGAAAGCGGCAAGCTGCGCGCTGCCCTGCGAAGCATGAAAATGTAGTGTTATAACCAGTGCCTGGGTGTGCGCAAAGTAGATACGATGTTGGCGTTTGTTGCCACGCTCCTTGCGTTCAGTCTGCCCCTCGACTACTGGAGCGTGCACGGCCGGGAGCTGCCCGTGAGGCGTACTCAGCGACCTGCGCCGCGGCGTGCGCCCCTCGCTGAGCACGGCTGGGAGCAGCGCATACTACGGAATCTGACCCGCTCCGAATAAAATGTCCCCAATTACGGTAATAGGTGTCCCCGATTTCTCACCAGCGCGTCGTGCTTGACGAGCTGGTGAGCTGGTGAGCAGGTGAGCAAGACAGCAAGACAAGTTAGTCAGAAATCGGGGACACCTATTACTCCCCGATTTGAGTAATCGGGCGCCACATTTTTCGAGCACTTGGCTAAGTGCTCGAAAGGTGAATCCCGGGGCTGTCGAAAATTTTAATGTATTAGATATTCGGGGAGATTTCTGGTTACACTAATCGGGGATCTCCCCGATTTCTGCCCGAAGATCTAATGCATTAAAATTTTTGAGGTCCGTGCCACTCACCTTTCGAGCACTTAGCCAAGTGCTCGAAAAATGTGGCGCCCGATTACTCAAATCGGGGAGTAATCGGGGACATTTTATTAGAAGTGGGTGAAGGGCTCGCAATGCGCAATGTCGTGCTGGTTCCAGTCCCAATAGCCAAACGGGATAAAGTCCAAGTGGGCCGACTCCTTCGCGTCGCGCACGGTGACCACGTTGACGTCGTGCAAGTCAATCGCGTCGCCGTACCACGGAAACCCGTCGGCCATGCACACAAACGGGTTGGTCGCAGCCTCGTTGATTTCGCCCTCCGCCACAGCGTCGTGCGGGTGGTAGGTGGTGGAAGGGGACGCCTTCTGCTGCCGTTGCGCCTGCAGATAGTTTGAAAGGGTCTGCACCTTGTCTACCTTGGTGCCGTGGAGCGGAAGGTCCAGCTTGTTCATGATCGCGTCAATTGTTGCCACGGGCAACTGTCGCAGCCCATGCCTCGAGGATCGAACGCCCTGTGGCATCTTGAACGTGGCGGTATCGGTACCATCACAATCCATCTTAAAATGCTGTGGCATCTTGAAGTCGATGTCATCGGCGCCATCACAAACTGCCGCGGTTTTCTGGATTGCTGACATCGGCACCGTAAGGTGCGAAATGGAACGGTTCCACCTGTGAATGAAACGAGTACCACGAGTTTGAGTTTTCGGGCGATCCCACGGGCTTGCTACTTGTGTGTTGGTACGGGCATCTACGCGCACCAGTGTCAAGTCCCGTGTTGATGATGGAATCTGACGGAATCAAAAGCGTATCGATTCCAACCCGCGAAAACGTGCTCAATGACGCCGACATGGTATTCCATATCATGGAATCCATCAAAGATTCAGATACCAGTGTTGCCGTGCGCGCGCTGACGAACTGGTCCACGGCGGTCAACCGCACCGTGAGCGCGGCGTGCCAAGAAAATGCCAACGCTTGGCGAGATTTGATGCGCACGCACTTCAAGGAGTGGCTAGAGGTTCCGTTCCATGCACATGCGAAAGGATGGCCGCATCTTGGACAGCGCATCGCAGCATCCGACGCGCACCCGCGCACCTGCGTCAAGGCACTCTTCGACGCCACGCGTGCCCACCGGTTGCATGCGAACACTTGGTACGAAACTGACGAGCTAAATAATGGCGTCCTTGACTCTTACGCACGCTTCTTGGAGTGCGCACGTCGCGAATATCGTGGGTGGAAGCGGTGGGCCGCGCAGCACAGCGTGAACTGGCACGATTCCTTCCACCAGTTTGCTAATAGGAAGTACACGACTTCCAAACCATGGGAGCTGGAGGTGTTCACTGCGTGCTACTACGTCGATTGCGCACGCCGTATTGCGAATGAGAAAAGGTCCAGTGCGCGTTGACAGTGCCAAGCCCCGTGTTGGTAATGGGATCTGGTGGCACCAAAAGCACGTGATGAGTGGCGCCGACCTGCGACTTGTAGCCACGCGATCGTCGGAGCAACCAGGACCGATGATTGGGCCCCTGCCTGGCACAAATGTCTTAGTGGACTCGCTCCGCCAATCCTGGCACTACGGAGGCGAGGAAATGATGTTGCTGCACGAGAAGCACTTGATGATGCTGGTGCACCACGATCTGTCGGAATGGGTGCGATGGCACATACACGAAGACCAACACAGGCTAGTCCACGCCGGCTGGACAGACAGGGTGTACCAGGGAGCGGTGCGCGCGCTCAAACGGGCGTCCCTCTTTCTAAACCCGGACGCCTTTGATCGTGTGTGCCTTAAGCTCGACTGCGTCTGCGTGCCCTTGAAACGCCGCTGCGTTGCGTCCTTTTCGTTTGAAGCGAGGCGCGGCATCTACGCGCGACCGGTCGCGCGGCGCTGGCGCCGCGTCTTCCGCTTCTTGTTGTGGGTCGCGCGCATCCCCAAGTGGCTTCCGACGTTCAACGAGGCGGCCTTTCGGCCCGATGCGGCGGCGGTAAAGCACGTAGCTGAGCGCTTCGAGCTGGCCGCGGCGGCGCTGTGAGCAGCGGTCGTGTGTGTATGTGTGAGTGTGTCTGTGTATGACAACACCTATTTAATCAAAACCCCTCTTCGGCATCGCGCCTTGCGCGCGCCGCCTCGCGCGCACGCTGCATGGTCAGCATCGCCTCGTACCGGGGCAGGTGCCTGCGCGCGGTGATACTGATGCGCTCCCCGTGCACCTTGAGCTCCTTGGGGATCTCGTGCAGCAGCGCCTTTTGGAAGTTCTCACCGTGCATCTGCAGGGCGTGGTAGCGCTTGGTGGGTACATCCATGATGAGCGGGGTGCCGCTTTTGTTGTGACGCAAGCGGAACTTGCGTGCCGCGCCCCACGAGAGGATCACGACACCCGCCGCGGTATCGAGGCCATCCTCCTTGTCGCCGTGCGCGCCAACCGAATCCTTACCATCGCGGTAGCGATTAATCAACAGCCCGTTGAATTGCACACCATAGGCGGCGTTGAGCACCTGCAGCAGGTCGCGCATTGCGTCGGTGAGCGGCTGCGCGTTCATGAGCCGGTAGCTGTACAGGTAGCCAGTGGAGGCGTCGCTGAAGAAGGCCACGTCGCGCGGCTGCTTCACTTCGTTGCCCCTGACCAAGATCTTGGGTCGGTGATGCAGCTTTGGCTTGGCATCCGCAACCACCCGATCGATCAGCTCTTTGTGCTCCACAAAGTTGCGCGTGCGCAGCTCCGCACCCATCTGCGTGTAGAGAATGGTATTGAGGGGTGTCTGCGCCATGGCACTGGTCGTGTACGCGCACTTGGTTTAGAAGTTGCAAATTAAGGAACTGGTGCAATCCGCCTTGCCCGATGGAACCAATGCCGTTGCAGTTCCATTTTTTTGGCATTCCATTCAATCTACGCAGAGAAAACGCACGTGGGTATGTAGCAAAATTTGAACTCGCCACACCGCACGTAGGATCGCCCGAAAACCCGTTTACATGGCATCCATGGAATTACAGATTCAATCGACAATGTCATTGAAGGATACCACACACTGTGGCATAGATGCCGGTAACTATGGCATGGAACAGCAACAAGTCGATACCGATGTTAATGCCTTGGTGATGTACCTCACCTCGACGGGCTACAAGAAGTATGCGCAGGTGTTGCACGTGTTCAAGGCGGAAAAGACCGGAGGCAAGATGCTCATGGTGCAGCCCGTGAATATCAAAAACGGCAAGTTTGCCGGTGGCGTGATCAGGATCCACAAGTCGGCAGTGGTGCACAATGCTAAGATTGGCGACGCGGATTCGGATCAGGAGGAGGAGCTGGAGAAGGAGCTAGAACAGGTGCTGGACCAGGAGCCGGTGCCGGAGCCGGAGCCGGAGCCGACGCCGGCCACGACCGGTGCCACTTTTGCAAAGGGTGACTGGATCGAGTTTAAGAAGGAAGGCGAGGAGATTCGTAAGGGCAAGATCACCCAGGATGGCCGGGTTTTGCTTGTGGAGGACGGCTCGTCCTCGGTGGCCGTCTCCGTCTACCCTAACGAGGTCATTGGCAAGTGCACAGATCCTAACGAGCCGCGTACCAAGGAGGGAGAGGAGGCAAAGAAGGGCGAGGAGCAGGACGAGGAGAAGGACGAGGAGCAGGCCGAGGAGCAGGACAAGGAGCAGGACGAGGAGCAAGACGAGGAGCCGGACGAGGAGCAGGACGAGGAGCAGGACGAGGAGGGGGAGGCGTCGATTGCGGCACGCGACCTCTCAAAGGTTGCATTCTTTGAGCGCCTGGTGAACTTGATGAAGTCGGCGCCTGAGAAGGAAGTCGCTGCTGAGAACAAGGACCTGGCCACGGCAACCTTTGAGAAGTACACGTCCGAGCCGGGCTGGAGCGACGAGGACGCGTGGACGGTGCTCGGCAAGCTTACCACCAAGAAATACTTCAAAAAGATGGTAGAGCGCACCCTGCTCGAGAACAAGGACATTTCGTTTCCGGAGGAGCTGTACATGCAGGTGGGAAAGAAGAGGTCGCGAACGACATACGACACAAATACTGCTGGCAAGAAACAGAAGGCTCTCCTTGCGCCGGAAGACGAGTCGGCGTCGGAGCACGACGACGACGACGACAACGATGGCAACGCCGTGGCGGACGAGTCTGGCGACCCAGAAAAGACGTCGGCCATGGTTGACGCTCTCCTCCCCACCACGCTCGAGAAGTGCAAGAAGTTCCCCAACTACTACCCGAAGCGCGGTAAGTGCCGCGCCGTGAACTCACTCCTTATCGACATCGAGGCTGGAGTCGACACCAACACGCCGTACCAGAAGCTCGCGGCGTTTGTGAACGAGAAGCTTCCGGACAAGAAGCAGAAAGCGCAGAATAAGTTGGCGGCCATACTCTACTTGATGCTCGCGACCCCCTGCCCGGACTACACCACCCTCTCGCAGGCGCTCAAGTACGTCAAGGAAAGTGACTCCGGTCACGTGATGGCCTTCCTCTGCCTCAAGGTGCTCAACAAGCCGTATCAAGTAAAGGCGGTGCGGAAGTTAGTCCTCGAGATGCACACGACGCTCGTGCGCCTGGCGGCGTAAAATGGGATATACATCCCAACACTCCGGGCCACTCCGGACGCGCTAACGAACAGCCGTGTAGACAACACGATTGTCGCGTGTAGAGGATGCCCATACCACCGTTTCGATTTCAAATAAACGTCGGGAGGCACCGAAATCCCGAGGAGCACTTGACCCTTTTGCACGCTTTGAGCCCCTATCAACCCGTCGCAACCGTTCACGAGCAGTCCTCCACGGATGGACGATCCCTCATGTGCAAACTGTGTGCCTGCTTCCTCTTCCTTCTCCTTTCGTTGCCTATAGGCGTTGCCGTGTACGTGTCGGCGTATGCCAAACACCATTCTCCCGGAGATGAACACATGGCCATGCTTGCCAAACGATCGCGCTTGCATAGTAACAAAGCGCAACCTCCACCACAACCAAAGACGGGCCCGCCGTCACCTGCAAATCCACCCTCAGACCCACCAGAACCACCACCCTCGCCGCAGCCGCGTTGGCCACCGCCGTCTCCTGTGCCGCCATCGCCCAAGCCGCCTCCACCCTCCCCAGGGCGCCCCTCACCGCCCTCGCCGCCGATGTTTGGGTTTGAGCTCAGCGACGCGCCTCCGCCCTCGGCGCCGCCGCCACCGCCACCGCCGTCGCCGCGGCCAACGCCGCTGCTGCCGTTCGCAACGCCGGTACTAGAGGTCAACAAAACCGCGGCAGTGCCCGCTGATGCAGTTGCTGTTCTTGCATGATTCTTCGATTCACCTACCGGCTATTGTGCAGGGTGTTAGGATAAGTGTCCACGTGTTTAGTAATGAATAACAGAACTCAACTATGCGTAGCGTGAGACTTGATCCCTTTTCCGCCAAGCTGCTTGCCATACGCACCGGCCACAGCAACGCGTCGGTTCGAGGCCCTCAATTGCTCGACGAGAAGCCCCCAACGGACACCGATGCGGCCGATGCGGCCGACGCGGTCGACGCGCTCGGGTTGGAAGGGGCACCCGTTGGTTCCGTAATGGAACCCTCCTTGTCGATTCACGAGGGCGTCATGGTATCCACCGGCTGCGAAACGTGCCAAGAGCATCGTCCCATCAGTATTGAGGAACTCGCCAAGCAAGTTGCCGACCTCCAGATGCGCATTCGCTCCCTTGAAGATAGCACCCATCGACAGGACCACCCGGAAAAAAACGCGACCTCGTATCGGTAGCTGGAACCCAGCGTGTGACAATTTCAAATTTATCATTTTTTTAGGATGCACCTTTGCAACTGGTACCACCACACTAAACGGAAGGGTGTGATTGCTGCGAGTTGCGTCACACGTGTCGGTTGGTGAGCGACTCGACAAAGACGAAGAATATCGCTAGGCCTATCAGGGAAACGGTGCGCACAAGTCGACTCTGTTGCTGAGAGCGCACAGACGCGGCCAGCAACTGCACGCTGATTGCGACAAAGATTCGTTGCAGGATATTGACCACGAGCGCCAAGAAGTCGAGCCCGGAGCGCTTGCGTGCCAGCTCATTGACAGCGACGTGCTCGGCAGCGTGCACAAAGCCCTCGGTAAATAGGTCACCGAGCGTCTCGCCGTGCAGTTTCTTCAACTCGGACACGCGCGCTCGCGCTGCCGAGCGCGCCTTCTCTATCACAGATTTACGTCGATCCTCTAACGTCTTATTGAGACGCGATTGCACGGCAGTGAAAATGATTGCAAAACCCAGAACAAGCGAGATCAGCTCGTCGGGCCCTATCTGTTCATCGTTGGCCGCGTCCAGCAGCTCGCTCGCAATGTTGAATGACACGCTCACACTGAGGTCCGACCCTATGGAACTGAGCATGTCAAAGGTCGTTCCTCCAACGCCACCGATCACTTGCGTTCCGCCGAGCGTTGTGGGAGCGCCGCTCATCGTGGACTTTACTAACGTCAGCGAGGTAAGTCGGGCGGATGTGCAGGCGGCTGGGTGCGAACGGGTGCTCGCGTTGGGCCCGTTCTTTGACTACCAGAGAAACGCGGCAATCTACGTGCGACGTCTCGTGCTCACGATCCCTGCCTCTACTAGCGGGAAGCGAAGTCGGGATATGGCAAAACCTCAGGGTGGAGTGGCCGTGTGCGGCAGCGCGTTCGGCACGCCGCTCGGCGCCGTGTGCGCGTACTTGGAGGGGCGCGGTATTCCGGCCGAGAAGGCCTACGTGCTGCGGTCGGTGCGCACGCAACTGCTTCCGATCGCGGATTCGCTCAAGACGATGGGCGGTGCCGACGCGGTCTTCCTGTCGCGCGGGCTTGCGTCGTGTCGCGTCGCGAGCGCGCAGCGCGATTGCCTGACCGAGCCGCTCTCGAAGATCGACAGCAAGTACGGCAATCCGTACACGTGCCTGGGAGCGACCGCGGCGATCCTCACGTGCTTTGGAGTCATGTCAGGCGTGCACATTCACGCACAGCACCTCGTAGACGACGAGAGCCTGGTGAAGACGCTGCGGTGCGCCATGGAGCAGCTTACGCACTGGCGGAGTAGTAATGTGTCCATGCCCGAGGACGCGTGGGGCGCGCTCGCGGCCGAGCGCCGCGCGCTGCAACGCGCTGCCGACGCGGCACGGCTTGCCTCGTTTGTCCACCAGGACGAGAAGCAGCCCGTGCTCATGCTTACGCGACAACTGCAGTGGGCCAAGGAGGCCGCCTACCCGGCCAACCGGACCGTGGACCAGACGACGCAAAGCTCTCTCCTGCGCGAAATCGAGACGCAGACGCTCTTTCACGGCACCTATGTCTGGGAAGTGGGCAAGCCGATGCCCACGCACGTAATCGAGACGGTGCCGCTCTCCCAGATAGGCGAGGACCGGCTGCTCTCCAAAAGGCGACGCAAGAACGACGGGGCGTCAGACGCGAGCGAGTCCTGGGTGACCATGTCGTCACGCGCGTCCTCGTCGGCGTTCACGAGCGTCTCGGGTGGTAGCGTAGACGGAGAGTTGATAGGACGGTTTGGTGTACTGTAATGATAACACTGGTGCAGCTCCGTGTTAAGTTAAGGCAACTCGAGAATCCACAAGCATGTTGCAATTGCTTCCTAGCTTCTCGCGCCTCTCCCTTGGTTCCCTCAGCCGTCGGCACCTGTCGGCGCCGACGGGTGCCGATGGTTATGATTATGAAAATGATAAAGAAGCGGCAAGAGCGTCGGAATTGCTCGTGATGCTGTCCCAAGGATCCGCACCAGGGCCGTCGCAGCCCGGTCCCTCGCAGCCCGCGTCTTTGACAGAGGCACAGATGAAGGAAAGAGAAAGCCGGTTGAGTAAAACTCCAGGGGCCGTTGCTGCGCGCAGGTGGCGCGGGAAAAAAAGGGAGCAGGAGAAGAAGGAGGGCAACCTCCAGCCGACAGCGCGCAAGAGAAACCCAAATCTAGGGAACAATGTGCCATGGTTGGAAGAGGAGACGCTCAGGCTCCGGTCTTACTTTGACCAGGAGATGGCCAGGACGAATGGCAAAGGGCCCATCAACTACAAGTGGATTTGGGAAAGTTTCAACGAAGGCAAACTCGAAGAACAACAACGCAACTTGGAGCAAATAAAGGGCAAGCTCAGGCAGTGGACTCAGCGAATGAAAAACATCGAGGTGAGCAAAGAGGTGTGGACCGACGATGAGGTCAAAAGACTTTTAGACATCGACGAGGCCGTGGACAAGCGTGCCGATCAGATGACGGATGTCAAGGAGATTCTGAGGCGTTACAATGAAGGCCTGCCCGAGGCATATCGCCGCGATAAAGATTCGTTGGCGCGCAAGCTTAGGCACCTCAAGAACCCGCGGGTCCGGGCAAGTGCGAGGACATAGGACTCCAACGATTCTACGAAGGGTGCTGATAGTTAACAAAACGTGGATAGGTGAGGCGCGTTTGGTGACTGTAAAATATCATAACACTGGTGCAGCTCCGCTTTAAGTTAAGATGACTCAAGGA
>Ga0163111_10001225_pt1 | contig 15723 bp, 14 predicted proteins | sample CRUFie1St18metaG_FD_109645 | JGI IMG/M metagenome (GOLD analysis project Ga0163111, IMG submission 109645) | Marine microbial communities from the Costa Rica Dome - CRUD Field 142mm St18 metaG | ecosystem: Environmental > Aquatic > Marine > Oceanic > Photic zone | place: Costa Rica: the Eastern...
AATTGCAATGTTTGCACCGTGCTTTGCTACCTCCAAAGCACTTGCTCTGCCCATTCCAGTTGCAGATCCTGTAATCAGGATATTTTTATTTGTTAAATCTAGTTTCATAATTTGTAATTATCCCATTTTATCTCAGCTTTTTCAGAAAACTTCATTACATGATTATATGAGGGTTTAAACTTATCCCTTGGAATGTGTTCAACAAGTATGTGAGCACTAGGGCATATTTCTTGCATTCTTTTCAGAAAGTAAACTTGATCCATCATTCCAAAACCTAAGTATTCTTCTTCAAACCTCAACAACAATGTATCAATAACTCTAAAATCTTTCAGATGAGCCCCAAGAGTATGTTCTCCCAGAAGGGTAAAAAACTCTTCAAGAAATTCTCTAGTGTTATATGCTTGACTTAAAGTTGAAATAAAATTTACTGGGTCTTGGTTAAATCCTATATTATTAGAATTAACAGCATCCATAAAATCTTTAGTTTTTCTTGCAGAATATATTGGTGAAACATAGCCACCTTCTAATGCCAAAACAACACCTTCTTTTTCAGCAATAGAAATAATCTCTCTTGTTGAATCAACTAACCTATCAAATACTTTACTTGTATGGTTTTCTGGATGTGGTAACCAGGGCCCCATTGGATTTACACTACCAGGCCTGAGATATGTATTAGGCGCATTTAATTTTGAAGTTAAAATACACATATTTTTAACAAAGGATATAGCTTCATCTCTTATATTTTTATCTGGACTTACTAATCCTCCACCATATCGTCCATTAGTTTGGCCAATAATTAATGAGTTACTATGAAAATCATCTTTTATTCTTTTTATGTCATCTTCACTAAAGACAGTCGGGTCGTTTACAACTAAATTATGAACTGTATATCCAATTGATGAAACTTCATTCAAATCATTTTTTGAAAAGGTTAAAACATCTTGATTTTGAGGCACACCATTATCTGAACCGTTAGAGCCAGTGGCTCCAATCATCGATGCAGCACCTAAATGCATATAAACCTCCTATTTTTTAGATAGGGCACTAAGTATAACAGATGGCTTCATTGGAAGATCATTTAACCTTACGCCTAAGGCATCTTTGATTGCATTTGAAATCGCACCAAGTGGAGGACAAATTGGTACTTCTCCAACACCTCTTACACCAAAAGGCTGTTCGGGGTTTTCATTTTCAACGAGAATTGTATCAATCATAGGTAAGTCTAAAGCTGTCGGCATTCTGTAATCAAGATAACTAGAATTGAGCATCTTTCCTTTTTGATCAATATAATATTCTTCATTAAGTGCCCAACCAATTCCTTGAGCTGCACCACCTTGAATTTGACCTTCAACATATGATGGATGAATCGCCTTTCCAACATCTTGGACAGCAGTATATTTTAGAATGTCAGTCTTACCTGTTTCTGTATCTACTACAAGATCAACAATATGTGTACCAAAACCATGAGTGCTTGAATCTAAATCAACTGCACCCACTGCACTAACTGCTCCACCAGTCCCATCAAGTTTCTTAGCAAGATCTCTAATATTTATAGAGAGTTCAGAGTCTGCTTTTGAAGAAAAATTACCTTTATCAAACTTAATTTGCTCAATATCAATCTCCCAAATTAAGCTCAGTCTGTTCTTTAATTCTTTAATCATATTTCTTGCTGCATTTACAGCAGCCCAACCTGTAGCAAATGTTGTCCTGCTACCCCCAGTCATTCCGTTATATCCAACTCCGTCTGTATCAGGAATTCTAGGAAACATTTCAGTGGCATCTAATCCTAAAATTTCTGCAGCCTGCATCGCAATACTAGGTCTTGACCCTCCAATATCCGAACTACCTTCAAGTAACGTAACAGTACCATCATCATTAAGAGAAAGTGTAACTGAAGATTTTCCTCCCCCATTCATCCAATATCCACTTGCAATCCCCCTTCCAACAAGCTTTGTATCACTTAGTTCAGGTTTTTTGCTGTTCCAATGAGCAGATTTATATACAGCATCTAACACATCTAGGTTTCCTATTTTTGGAAATTTAGGACCATCACCTCTTCGAGTTCCTTCTTTTGAAGCATTTGAAATTCTAAATTCGAGCGGATCCCACCCATTTTGGCTACAAATTTCATCTATTGTAACTTCCATTGCAAAAGATACTTGTGGAGAACCCGGAGCACGATAAGCTGCAGATTTAGGTTTATTTACAACAAGATCATAGCCATCAATCTTTGTATTTTCAATTTCATAACATGCAAAAACACATTTTGCAGATGCACCAACAGCTGAACCTCCGAACGCTCCGCCTTCTAATCTTAAATCTGAATATGCAGATTTAATTTTCATATCTTTAGTAACGCCAACTTTGATCTTAATTTTACCTCCTGGTGCTGGTCCAGTAGCATCAAAAACAGAAGATCTGTCCATTACAATTTTTACAGCTTTATTTGATTTCTTGGAAAGCATTGCAGCTAATGGAGTAAGATAAACTCTTGTTTTCCCCCCGAATCCTCCACCAATTTCAGCAGGCATTACCCTAATTCTTGATTCTGGCATGCCTAATATTCCTGCAGTTTGCGTCCTCACCGGAAACGCTCCTTGCGTCGATGTCCATAATGTTAGCCTTCCATCTTCTCCCCACTGTGCAACAGCTACATGTGGCTCAATATAACCTTGATGAACCATTGGCATTGTGTATTCTTTCTCAATAACAAAGTCAGAATCTTTAAATCCTTTTTCTACATCACCAAAATTGAACTGAAAATAGTCTGCAACGTTTTTTGAAGAAGTATCCCCATTTATTTCAACTCCGGGAAAATCTTCTTGAATAACTTCTGAATCTTTTTTCATAGCATCATCAACATTTAAAACAGGGGTTAATTCTTCATATTCAACCTCAATTAGTTTCAATGCTTCAAGGGCAGTGTTCCTGTCTTTCGCCGCAACAGCTGCAACAGCATGTCCGTAATAAACAACTTTATCCCTTGCCATTATATTCATGCTGTCATATTTAAAATTAGCAATCCCTTCGCCAATTTCAATATCTTTATCAATTCCAGTTTGAAAATCTTTTCCAGTAATTACAGCAAAAACACCCTGCATTGATTCAGCTTTAATTGTGTTGATGGATAAAATTTTGGCATGTGCGTATGGGCTCCTTAAAATAGCTCCATATGACATATTAGGCAACTGGACATCAGCACTATAAACAGCTTTTCCTGTAACTTTTTCCAAACCATCATGACGAATTGGTCTCGTCCCAATTACATTATATTTATTATTTTTTAATATCATGAAAAATATCTCCTATGGTAATAATATAATTTTACCGCATAAATTATATTTTTATAATTAATTTTTTATTACTGGAATTGTTATTGGTCCTTCAGGAAGTACGCAACCTTTAATATTTCCATTTGACTCTAATTTCTCATTAAGAAAATTTTGAGGATCTTTTACATCATACATAAACGCATTTCTTATTTGTTCTTTAGACAAACCTTGTGTATATAAATTAATTTTTGCTTTTTTTGCAATTTGAGAAAGTATTTGAACTTGCCATTGGTCTTGGCAGTGAAAATTTGGGTCAGATAATATATTTTCAACTTGATTTGGGTCATTGAATTCAGATAACAATGAATAAAATTTGCCATGATTTGGTATTCCGTCTGAACATTCTGATATACATAAAATTTCTCCACCATCTTTTACAACTTGTGATGCAGCTGACAGCCCTTTAACAGTTTGGTATAAATTTTGGTCTAATGGGTATCCAGAATTTGAGGTAATAACTAAATCATACGGTTCGTCAACCTCCACCATCGCGGTTTTCCTGGCAAAATCACATGCTAAATTATGAGAATCAATAAGATTACCAGAGAAAATATTAGTTATTTTCTGATTTCGATTTAAAGTTACATCGAGAGTAAAATCTACACCAGTTTCTGAGGCTATTTTTCTGACATCTTGTTGAATCGGGTTATTATCAACTTCACCCCATATTGATTTAGGATTATTAAGTCTGTTGAAATTATGTAATTTCATAATTGTTTTCAAGCCTGCTAACCCTGGCGCAACTAATTTAGAGCCGCCTGAAAAACCAGCAAAAAAATGAGGTTCAACAAATCCAGTTGTAATTTTAAAATCTGCATCTACCCAATGTTTATTTAAAAATACATCAATATCATTTATTGAAGTATTCATTTCAACCAATGATTCTTTATCATCACATACATGGTTAATTACAGTTAAAGAATCAACAATATTTTTTCCTAACATATCAATCAATTCTTCCTTTGTATTTTCTCTATGAGTACCAGTAGCAATGAGAATTTTGATTTTAGATATTGGAATAATATCCTTGATATGGTTCACAATTGTTTCAATTACAATTTTTCTTGGCTGCGCTCTAGTGATATCGCAAACAGAAATTGCAATATCTTTTTTTCCTTCTAACAACTGTCTTAAGGGTTGTGAATTAATTGGATTTATTAAGGCTTCATTTATAGAGTTAGTTGGATCTGAAATTTCTTCCATAAATTCGGGCTCAATAACATCAAATTTTTTTGGAACGTCTAGATCGTAACCAGTTTTTCCATAAGCAAGATGAACTCTATTATATTTATATTCCGTATTAATTATTGTCATAACTTTTCTTTATTAAATTAAATTGATACTATCTTTTAGTCATATTATTAATATTAATCTAAATATTATCAACATAATACAATGAATATAAGAGAAAAATTAGGTTTAAAACCAAAAGCTACCCCTCAATTTGGTCAGAGTAGAAGCCATGCTATGAATGCATCTAAAAAAATGTTCAAGCCAAATATACAGAATAAAACTGTAATAATTGACGGCAAAAAATATAAAGTAAAATTAACTACTCGTGAAATTAGAACACTTGATAAAAAAGGTATTAATTTACTTTAGGACTTGCTCAAAACAAATATTGCAGTGTCACAATTTAAGTTTGGATCATCGTCAACTATCTCTTTTTTTTCTGTATTTAAAAAGAAATTATCGCTTATATTAATTGATTTACTTTTACAAAACTCTTGAAAGTCTAACAAGGTTGGAAATCTTCTGTTTGGAGTATTATACCAGTTGTATCCGTAAAGACCCTCGGCTTTTGGAGCCCTTCCATCTTTGAAAAACATTTCTCTTAAAGGCTTGTAAGCGAAATTCGGGAAAGATATTATTGATCTTTTTGAAATTCTTAATATTTCTTCGATTGTCTCTTCAACATTTTTAATTGATTGAAGAGTTTGAGATAAAATAGCAACATCAAATTGATCATTATTAAACCTTTTTAGACCAGTATTTATATCTAAATTAATAACTTCTAAACCTTTTGATATTGCTTCAATAACCTTTTTGTTGTCTATCTCGACACCAACTAATTTACTACAATTCTTTTTTTTCAATTCACTTAGCAGAGTGCCATCTTCACATCCTAAATCCAAAACCCGTTCATTTTCATTAATCAGATCTGTTATAAATTTAAGATCAATTCTTTCGTCAAAGAAAATATTTGTTGATGATCTGCTTATATTCTTTGATTTATTTAATGCAGATAGTCCAGAAATATTTTGTATAAATGACGATGAAAGTTTTCCATAATCTCTTTCAAGTAAAAAGGCATCATGCCCAGCTTTACTCTTTACACAACTATAAGAAACCGATCTATCTAAATTTATTAGAGAATCAACTATTTCTTCTGATTGAAAAGGAGGGTACAGCCAGTCACTTGAAAAACTAATTAATAACCATTTGCAAATACTCTTTTTAAGTGTTTTAGTTATTTCTTCAACGTTTTGGCCTAAATCAAAATAATCGACTGCAGTTGAAAGTGTGATATAACTATTGGCATCAAATCTGTCTACGAACTTTGATCCTTGATAAGCCAGATAGGAACCCACAGAAAACCTATTTTCAAATTCTGTTGAAATATCTTTTGGGTCATACCTTGAATTATCAAATTTTCTTTTTAGCGAATCATTTGAAACATAAGTTATATGTGCAAGCATTCTTGCAATCGCAAGTCCATCCTCTGGTTTTTCATCAGATTGATAATAATTTCCTTTTTTAAAATTTAGATCAGTTTTTATTGCATTCCTTCCTACAATATCAAAAGCCAATGCTTGGTTTGTCAACCTTGGGGATGTTGCAATAGGAATAATACTCTTAACTTTTCCAGGAAATTGTATTGACCATTGTATTGATTGAAAACCGCCCATTGAACCACCAGTTACGCACAAAAGTTTTTCAATTTTAAAATAATCTATAAGTAATTTTTGAGCATTGACCATATCCTCAACTTTAACAACAGGAAATGAGGACCCAAATTCTTTTCCAGTCTTAGGGTTAAGTGAATTAGGGCCTGTTGACCCACTGCATCCACCAACTACATTGCTGCAAATTACAAAGTACTTATTAGTATCAATTGGTTTATTTGCCCCAACCATTATGTCCCACCACCCCGGTAAATCATCCTTATCATGCTTTGCTACATGAGAATCGCCGCTTATTGCATGACAAATTAAAATCGCATTGCTTTTATCTTTATTTAGAACTCCGTAAGTTTCATAAGCTAGTGTAATCCCATCAAGTTTTTCTCCCGAAGAAAGTTGAAATGATTCATCAGAATCATAATATTTTACATGTTTAGATAACTTACCTGTTCTATTTAAATCTGAATTAAATTTTTCTTCTGTCATTTTTCTCCAGGGCAAAAATATTTTGCCCTGGATTCCTTTCTAGAATTTTCAGCTCTTTCCAAGCGCTTGTTCAAAGTCATTAATTATATCTTCAGCATCTTCAATTCCAACAGATACCCTGATATATTCAGGATTTACACCGGCACTTAATTGTTCTGATTCAGATAATTGACTGTGAGTCGTTGATGCTGGGTGAATAACAAGGGTTTTTGCGTCACCAATGTTAGCTAAATGACTGGCTAACTCAACATTGTTAATAAATTTCACTGCTGACTCTTTCCCCCCTTTTATACCAAAACCAAGTATAGCACCAGGTCCATAATCAAAATATTTCTTAGCGTTATCGTGATCTTTATGGCTTTCTAATCCAGCATAATTTACCCACTCAACTTTGTCGTGGCTCTCAAGATATTCAGCAACTTTTTGAGCATTTTTGCAATGCCTTTCCATTCTTAATTGAAGAGTTTCAACACCCAATAACGTTGACCAAGCCCCAAAAGGACTGATACATGCTCCTGTATCTCTAAGCCAATGAGTTCTTATGTGAATGTTGTAAGAAATATTACCTAAAGGCCTTAACACTTCTTCAAAAACTGCACCATGGTATGAATCTGAAGGACTACAAAATTCTGGCCATTTTTCAGAATTATCAGCCCACTTAAAATTTCCGCTATCAACTATAAGTCCTCCAATATGAACCCCATGACCACCAATGAATTTAGTTGTTGAATGTATTACTATGTCAACCCCGTGCTCAATTGGTCTAAAAATAGCAGGAGTTAAAACTGTATTATCACAAATAGTTGGTAGCCCTTTTTCATGACTTATTTTTGTAATTTTTTCGAAATCAGGTACGTCATTTTTTGGGTTTCCAACACTTTCGAAATAAACACACCTGGTATTCTCATCAACTAAATTTTCTATTTCCTCAGGTTTATCTGGATTAAAAAATCTGACTTCAATACCAAGTTTTTTAAATGTTTGAGTAAACAATGTCCAAGTTCCTCCATAAAGACTAGTAGAAGAAATGAAATTTTGACCACTGTGAACAATAGTCAGTATTGCAGCATTAATTGCTGCTTGTCCAGAAGCGAAAGCTAAACCTGTAGCCCCCCCATCTAATGCCGCAATTCTTTTCTCAAGCACATCAGTTGTTGGGTTCTGTAACCTCGTGTAAATGTTTCCAAACTCTTGAAGTCCAAATAAGCTTGCCGCATGATCTGTGTCGTTAAACACATATGAAGTTGTGGCATATATTGGTACTGCTCGAGAATTAGTTGCTGAATCAGGTTCCTGACCAGCGTGAAGTGATAATGTCCCTATTCCAGGGTTATTTTTCTTTGTCATTGAGACCTCCTTATATAATTTAAAAGAAGTGTCAAAAAAAAATCCGCATATTTTTCAATATACGGACACGTAAATTTGCCTTTTAGCAGGTTTTTAAAGTGTCCGCAAGCTGACTTTCAAATCAACACTTATATTTATTATAGCATAATGATTTTTTAAAATTCAAGCTTTAGGTTTAAATTTTAAAAATTATTAAAATTCGAACTCTTCAACTTTCATAAAGTCTCTTAGAAATTTTAAGTATGATTCTTTGCTAAATTTTGGACTAAAATCATTAACTATTTTTTTTGCTTCAAAAGCATTTTCGTTTAATAAGTCTATAACTGTATGAGCCATCATTCTTCCAGATTCGATGACAGATAAATCATAATCATTAACTACTAAATCATTTGCATGTAATGAATTCCCTGAAGACCCACCAACGTATGGATGTATTGCGGGAATAAGATTCGATATATCTCCCATATCAGTGCTTCCGCCAATATGATTATTTTCAATTATTTCACCAGGATCAAAATTTTTATCCAAGTTTGATTTATAAATATCTAACAATTTCCTATCATTATTTATAGGTAAATATCCTGCAATTGTCGTTATCTTTACTTTTGCTCCAGTAGCCAAAGCTCCTGCTTTTAAGCACTTATCAATTTTATTGTTAGCATCTATTATTGATTCAATATTTGCACCTCTAACAAAAGTTTCCATTTTTACATTATCTGGTACAGCACTTACAACATTTCCACCCTTTGTAATAATAGGATGAACCCTTACGTGATCTTCATCCCTAAAAGTTTCTCTTTGAGCATTTATGGCCGCCATAGATATATTGGCTGCATTTAATGCATTGATTCCTTTTTCAGGGCTAACACCTGCATGTGATGCTTTACCGATGAATTCAATAAATTTAGCGACAAGACCATTGTTTGTTCCTCCGTATGAAAATTTTACTTTTTTTGGAGTTGCGTGAGTCATTAGGGCTATATCTACGTCATCAAATGCTCCTAACTTAATCATTTCTTGTTTTCCAGCAAGAAATTCAATTTCTTTATTTTTTCTTAAATTATTTCGCCATTCAATTTCTACAAATTCTTCAGCTGGAACAGCAAAAAAAGAAATCTCACCTGATAAATTTTTCAAAATTTCTTTATCCATAAGTCCTAACAATGCAGTAACCATGCTTCCAATTTGTATATGATGCCCGCATGCATGAGCTGAATTAGTTTCTTTGTTTTCATGAGGGTGGCCTGGAACTGGTAGAGCATCAAGTTCTCCAATAATTGCAATATTTGGACCCTGCTTACCTGTTGAGATCTTAGTTTTGATTCCTGTCCTTGCTATATTAGATTCGATATTATCTAGACCTAAATTTCTTAAAAATTCTAATACCTTTTTTGATGTTTCGTACTCTTTAAATCCTGATTCAGGCGAATTAAGAATTTCCTTTGATAGGCTTATTGGAATTGATTTATTTTTATATATGTTTTTGTCGCAAATTTTTTTTAAATTCATGATTTAAATTTTATATAAAATTTTAATTTATGATAATTATTCTTTTTTTGGACAACTATTATATTTATATTTGGTCTTGTTGTTGGATAAATTTAAGGTGTATGATGACTAAAATGAAAAAGAAAATTGGAAAAGAAATAATATCTGTTGATTTGGTTACCAAAAAATTTGGAGACTTCAAAGCTTTAGACAATGTAAGTGCAAAAATTTATGAAAAAGAAGTTGTTGTTGTATTAGGTCCTTCTGGTTCAGGTAAGTCTACATTCATAAGAACTATAAATGGTTTAGAGCCACATGATTCAGGAAAAATTATTGTTGATGGTAAAGAAATAAATGACGATTTGAAAAGTCTTCAAAATGTTAGATCTAATGTAGGAATGGTATTCCAACAATTTAATTTATTTCCTCATTTATCCGTATTAGACAACATAATACTAGCCCCCCAAAAAGTTAAAGGTATAAGCTCGGATGAATCTTATGAAACTGCAATGACATTACTAAAAAGAGTTGGAATTCCTGAACAATCAGAAAAGTTTCCATCTCAACTTTCTGGTGGCCAACAACAGAGAGTTGCTATTGCTAGAGCACTAGCCATGAAGCCAAAAATAATGCTTTTTGATGAGCCAACATCCGCATTAGACCCCGAAATGATTAAAGAGGTTCTTGAAGTTATGACTGAATTGGCTGAATCTGGAATGACTATGATAGTAGTTACCCATGAAATGGGTTTTGCAAGAAATGTAGCTGATAGATTCCTTTTCTTTGATGAAGGTAAAATTATTGAAGAAGGGACTCCAGAACATTTTTTTAAAAAACCAAAAGAAGAAAGAACAAAATTATTTTTAAGTCAAATACTTTAAAGATAATTTAATTACCTATATGCCAATTATTAATTTAAATGATGAAAAAAGAAAATGGTTTGTTTTTAATTCTGTTTTTTTTACAGGTGCTCTAATAATAGGGATAAATACTTATTCATTTGGTTTATTTATAGAGCCACTTGAAAAGGATTTTGGGTGGAGTAGAGAACAAATAAGCCTTGGTTTTTCAGTTAGTTTTATGAGTAGCATAATTGCTCCAATTGTTGGTAAATTTGTAGATATTAAAGGAAGTAAAATATTTCTAGTTGGTTCGTTATTTTTAATTGCAATAGGGTTCCTTTTAAGACCGTTGATGACGAATTTAAATCATTGGATAATACTTAATGCATTAGTATTTGCAGGTTATCCAGGGACCTTACTTTTTGCTGCTGGATTTTTAATACAAGTATGGTTTCCAAAATCTAGAGGAAGAATGGTTGCTTTTGCCACATCAGGGCATAATGCAGGGGGTTTAGTAATACCTTTCCTTACGTTAGCAATACTTTTTTTATTTGATTGGAAAGTAACCTATTTTATATATGGACTAATCATTTTTTTTATTGCTATATTTAGCTTGTTATTTGTTGAAAATTCACCAAAAGAAAATAATGATAATAGTGAAAAAATAAGCGAAATTGGAATTGATTTTAAATCCGCAATAAGAACAAAGAAATTTATTTTTCTCACATTAGGAATTACATTTGCATGCTTTACTTATAATGGTGTAATGCCACAAATGGCACCTCATTTGCAAACTGAAGGCCTTTCATTAACTGCTTCAACAATGGCAATGGCTTACATCGGAGCAATGGGAGTTTTTAGTAAATTATTTTTTGGAAGATTAAGTGAAAGATTTTCTTCAATTTTAATGACTTGTATTTCTGTGGCTTTGCAAGCTACTGGATTAGTTTTAATACTTATTGCTCAGGGGAATATTTTAGGAATATGGATAGGAATAATAGTTTTTGGGATTGGATTTGGTGGATTGGGAGCGTTAATTTCTTTAAATGTAACAGAATGTTTTGGGCTTAAATCTTTTAGTAGTATTTGGGGAGCTCTTACTTTTTTTGGGATTTGGTCTACTTTTCTAGCACCTTGGATGATGGGAAGAATTTTTGATACTACTTCTTCATATAGAATGGCTCACGCTATAGTAATTATTATATTTTTATTAGGGATTTTGTTCTTATTGTTAACTAGATTATCAAATAAAAGAAATTTTTTAATTAAATAATCATTCCAAAAATTTAATAACTTCATTGAGCAAATTTTTACAATTTATTATTGGGTCAGATACTCCGGTTACAGCTGAAGACTTTTCGCTTGGGCATAATATTATAGTATTTCCAAAAACTACATAATCTAAATATTTTGGCATATTTGTACCTGTGAAAGTTGTTCCAGATCTATCTTTTATTCCTTCCTTCCAAGAAGCTTCAGATTTTTTTAAAATAGCATCACTTCCTGTAACTTCTTCTGCATAAAATCCCCCCGAAGATTTGGCAGTTTGGTTAGAAGGATAAAATCTTAACTCATATGAAAGTCTATCAAAGGAATTTGGTCCCCAAAAACCATAAAATGCACTTAAAGCATCTGGAAGATCTGAGACATCATACTCTTTATTAAATTTGAATCCAATGTCATCAAATGACTTTTTTGATAATATTAAATTATCGTAATCCCCATTAAAAATGTCATCATTTTCATTATTATTTTCACTTAAAGAACATGAAAAAAATATAAAAGATAATGCAAGGATAATATTTAGTTTATTAATTAATAATTTGAACTTCGTCACCCTTTTTTATTAATCCAATTTTTATAACTCTAGCCAATAAGCCTCTTTTTCCAACAATTAATTTGAGAATTTTTTCATCAATTTTATTTAATGTTGCACAAGGTTGATTTTGCCCTGTAATTTCCAAAATCACGCTTTTGCCAATTTTTAATTGCATTCCCTTTTTGAAATTTTCTAAATAACCTAAGCCCTCAATTAGTATATTTTCACCTAAAGATCCAGGATAAAGCTTTTTACCAATAACATTGTTAATATTCTTAACTATTTCATTAGAAACAATAGATATTTGTCTATTGATATTATTTTTATTGGCATGATAATTAATTTTTCCTGAATGAAAATCACCTTCAACACCATATTCATAGATATTAATAAATTCTTTTGGAAATTTTGGGATTCCGCCTTTTTTACTTAAATTGGTAGAAATAACCTTTCCAGTCATATCCATTATTTTTTTATTCTTGCATCAATGAAGCTTTTAATAAAAATTAAAAATGCAAATGATGAAGTTGATATCATAGACACAACTCTAAACAGGCCAATGCCACCATCTTCTAATGACTTTGGCAACCTAACACCAATCAAAGCTATTAGAATTAACAAGGTAAATGTTACTGCAATGTGAGCAAATAATTTATTTAAAGATGGTTTTGATCTTGCGATTAAATAGCATATTAGAAGTACTATCCCAAATAATGCAGGAATAAGTGCAGTAGGGGAAGACAATTCTAAGAACCCCCAAAATCCCATAATTATTAAGACTATTGAATTTAATAAATTTGCTTTTGATACATCCATAAACTAATTATTACAATTTATTGCAAATAAGTACAAAGGATTATGCATAGTTAACAAAGTTTTAATATTTTTGACAAGTTTTGAAATATAAAAAATCTTATCTCTAATTAATCTGAAGTTAATTAAGCTTCCTGAGAGTTCCTTAATCCCCAAACTCTCGGTTAAACCTCTTTGGTCCTCTTAGGAAAGCTTATTTTTGTTTTTTATATATAATCATAATTATGCGAAAACTTTTAATTTTATTTTTTTTAATAACTCTTTCTTGTTCAACTTCAAACACTGAAAACAATGTCGTTTTGAACGAATCAGTTGAATTATCCACACCAACACCTGAAGTAGATGAAGTTTTAGAAGTAAAAAAAAATGATGGTGAAATAAAATATAATCACCCTAAAATTAAAAATGATAAAGAACAGGTAGAACTTTCTTTTGTAAACAAACTTCTGGAAAAGCAAGAAAAAGAAGATAAGTCATTTAATATTTTTATTGATTTGGCAAACCTATCAGAAATTAATTTAACTCTTGATCAATATGATGGTTTTACAATACTTGTACCTGACGACAATGTTTTTGAATCCTTAGATCAAAAAACTAAAGAAGAAATTTTTTCAAGTAAAGAAACAGCTTATGAAGTTATAAGTAATCATATTTTGCCTTTCAAATTTAAGGAAAGTAATTTAAAAAAATACTCACATTTAGACACTATTAATGGTGGAAGTATAGATGTTGAAGTATCAGACAGAAAATTAATAATTAATGAATCTATAAGAATTATTGAAAAAGATATTAAGGTAGAAAATGGAATCATTCATCTAATCGATAATGCAATAATGACAAACGACTTAGAAGTAATTGATACCAATAACAATTTGATAAATTTCAAAGATATTTTAGAAAAGAAATTAGTTGCTACAAAGATGATTTTTAATGAAATATATGAATTTGATAGTCAATATACACTCGAATTAAAATTTGATAATCAGGGGAGGTATTCGGGTAAGTATCTTTGCAATAATATTTTTGGAAATTATAAAATAAATGACAATGGAAACATTATTATGGAATCTCCTGCTTCAACAAAGATGTTTTGTTTCCCTCCCAATGAAACCGTAGAAACTGATACAGATATAATGATAGATTTAATTTCTGATAATGAACTTATTTTGGGTTCAGATGATCAAACGAGTAATCAAATTTTTCTTCAAAAAGATCAGCAAAAATTAATTTTTAGTTTAAATAATTAATACCAAAGAACGTCAGTAAAAGAAGTTCCTAATGCAATATCAGAACCAAGTGCTAGACCCAATGCAACACTTAAAAATCCAAAAACGCTTATGATATAGTTACTTAATTTTTCTGAAGAATTATATTTAAAAGGAAGAGCTAAGATTATTGTCATTATGGACATTGAAAGCATAGTTCCAACAGAAAAAAGTATTAAAAAAATTATACCGGCAAATATACTTGGAGTTGTTGGTAAAATAGCTAGCATCACAGCAGCACTTCCAGCCATTCCATGTATTAAACCTATGACAAAGGATTTAGGTCTGAAAAATGGAAATAATGTTAGGAGAGGGTGTCTTTGATCATGATGGTCACTATCATCATTTTCATGATCATGAGAACCGTGAAGATGTGTGTGATCTTGATCATGGTCATGTGAATGAATGTGCATGCTTCCATTAAAAAGTTTGTAAAAAACTTGAAATCCTAAAAGAACAAGCATAATAGCTACGCCAAATTCAAAATATGTAGCAACAGATTCATATAAATCCATTAAACTTTCTTTAATAAATAATATTAAGATTCCCAACACAAGTAACGGTGTCGAATGGCCCAACCCCCACGAAACCCCAACCCAAAGAGATTTAAATATATTTTGGAAGTTTTTTGCCATTGTTGAAACAGCAACAACATGATCACCATCTGTTGAATGCTTAAAGCCAAGTATTAGCCCCAAAAAGAGTGCTGAAAACACTCCTGAAATTTGTATTAAGTCATTATCCATTTTTTTTATTATATAAAATTCAATCAACATTTTATAGAACAATATATTAACTAAATGTTACTATTTATCCATGAGAGAAGCATGGGCAATTCGAGAAATAAATGAAGAAGTCTTAAATACTTCAAAACAATTAGGAGTTAACAATATTATTTTTTATGGTGGTCCTGGTGTTTCAGGGCCCAATAATCAGCCATTGGACTGCTATAAAATTTATAAAGAAATTATAAAGAAATTAAATTCTTATGGGTTAAATTTAGTTGGCGTAGAAAGTGGTTTTTTTATTGATCCTTATTATTGGGATGTAGTATCTGGAGGCCCAAAAAGAGACGAGCAAATAGAAGATTTAATTAGGCAAATAAGAGATATGGCAAGAGCTGGAGTGTCGGTACTCGGTTACAGCTGGATGCCTTTGGGTCCTATAAGGACAGAGCCATTAATAATAAGAGGAAATGCTTCTGGGACAGCATTTGATATAAAAAGTAAAAACTTAGAATTGGCAGGAAAAAATTCAATTAAAATTGAACATACTGATGACTTTCCAATCAATAGTATTAATTTTCTAACCAAAGAATCTATGTGGAAAAACCTCGAATACTGGATTAAAGCAGTAACTCCTGTAGCTGAAGAAGAGGGCATTAGACTTGGCATACACCCAGATGATCCTCCCGTGGAAAACCTAGGT
>Ga0163111_10001227_pt1 | contig 15715 bp, 7 predicted proteins | sample CRUFie1St18metaG_FD_109645 | JGI IMG/M metagenome (GOLD analysis project Ga0163111, IMG submission 109645) | Marine microbial communities from the Costa Rica Dome - CRUD Field 142mm St18 metaG | ecosystem: Environmental > Aquatic > Marine > Oceanic > Photic zone | place: Costa Rica: the Eastern...
GCCGGCGCGTCGCGCGAGTAGTCCGCCACACACCGCTCGAGCGACGCAGAGAGCTGCGGCCCCTGAGTGGACACGCAGTCGATGAGCCTCGGCGCCACCTCGGAGGGTGTGGTCGAGGCTCTGCGCGGCATGTGTGCTCCCGCGCTTTTTTAGGAGTCGCCTGAAGCCCTTGAGCGAGGGAGAGAGGCCAGTACTTAGGAATACAGTACAGGTACCTGGTCGACCACGAACCAGAGCTCAACGAGCAGCTCCTGGGGTCCACGCGGCATGAAGGTGCCCACCCCCCCTGCGGTGGGCGGCGGCCGCTCGCCCGGCCTCTCGATGTGCGGCTTCCTCGCCGTCGTCAACTCGCGCCTCTCGCCCGACGCGCTTCGGCTGCAGACGCTGACGTTGCAGCGGCTCGTGCGCCACCGCGGCCCGGACGGGTCCGGCATCCACGTCGTGGACTCTCCCGATGGGCAGCGGTGCTCGTCGATCGCACACGAGCGCCTCGCCATCGTCGACCCGCTCTCGGGCAACCAGCCCCTCTTCTCGCACGACCGCACGCGCTCGCTCGCCGTCAACGGCGAGATCTACAACCACAAGGAGCTGCGCGCGCAGATGAGGGACCAGACTCCGTTCCGCACGGAGTCGGACTGCGAAGTGATTGTGCACCTCTACGACGAAGTTGGCACCGATGTCGCGTCGCGGCTCGACGGCGACTTCGCCTTCGTCATTCTCGACTCCGCCACGGGCGAGCTGTACGCGGCGCGCGACCCGATCGGCGTCAACTCCATGTGCGCCGCCCGCTGCCTTCGCCGCCGCACCGCGCCCGTCCCGCCCCGACCGCGCCCGCGCGCGCCCGCGCGCGCCCACCTGCGCCCGCGCGCGGGACCGCCGCGCGCGGGCACGCCGGTTGCGCCGGCCGATGCGCCCAGGCCTGGGCTTGGACCGAGGCCGCGTCCGCCCGCCGCAGGTACATGGGCACGGGACTTGACGGTGCGCGATGGTTCGCGTCGGAGGCGAAGCCCTTGGTGACCGCGGGCTGCATTGACGTGGAGATGTTCCCACCTGGCCACTACTACTCGAGCACGGACGGGAAGCTCACGCGCTACTTCAACCCGCCGTGGCGTGACGTCGCGGCAGCCGTCAAGCCGCTCGACCTCGCGCTGGTACGTCAGGTGTTCACGCAGGCGGTCGCGAAACGCCTCATGGCGGACGTGCCGTTTGGTGTGCTGCTATCGGGCGGGCTGGACTCGTCGCTAGTCGCTTCGGTGATCGCGCGGCTCCGACGAGAGCGGTTCCTCGTCAATGGGATCGCTGACGACCTCAACCCGTTGAAGTCTTTCTCGATCGGACTGGAGGGCAGCCCGGACCTGCAGAACGCGCAGCTCGTCGCAGATTTCATTGGCACCGAGCACTACGGCTTCACCTTCACCGTCCAAGAAGGGATCGATGCGGTCTCCGACGTCATCTATCACCTGGAGACTTACGACGTCACGACGATTCGTGCGGGTACCGCGCGCGAGTGTGCCGAACGCCTCCCGGAAGCCGCTGTTGCCCGCCTCCCATGCCTCGCCTCGCATCGCAGGGACGCCCATGTTCCTTCTGGCCCGCAAGATCAAGGCGATGGGAGTGAAGATGGTCATGTCCGGCGAAGGCGCGGACGAAACACTCGCGGGGTACTTGTACTTCCACAAGGCGCCCAATGGGCAGGAACTTCACGAGGAGCTGGTGCGCAAGGTGGACGCGCTGCCCATGTACGACTGCCTCCGCGCGAACAAGGCGACGATGGCCCACGGGCTTGAGGCGCGCGTGCCGTTTCTGGATCGGGACGTCCTCGACGTGGTCATGAGTACGCACCCCGACTTCAAGATGTACCGCCAGGGCGAACCCACCCAATTCATCGAGAAGTGGATCTTCCGTGCGGCATTCGACGTCCCCGACCAGCCGTACCTCCCGAAAGCCGTCCTGTGGCGGCAGAAGGAGCAGTTCTCCGACGGCGTCGGCTACTCGTGGATCGACGGGCTGAAGGAGCACGCGGCACGCGTCATATCGGATGACGACATGGCGACCGCGGCAATCCGCTTCCCGTACAACACGCCCACCACGAAAGAGGGGTGCTACTTCCGCACGATCTTCCACTCCCACTTCCCGAACAACAACTACGGAAACGGCATCGAGGGGACCATACCCGGAGGGCCGTCCGTCGCTTGCTCGACGGCCAAGGCGATCGAGTGGGACGCCTCGTGGTCGGACCCCGCCAACCAAGACCAAAGTGGGCGGGCTGTGGCCTCCCACGTGAGTCCGCTTTGATCACACACCTGACACATCAAGCCTTTACGGCTCCGTGATAATTAATACCCGTCTGAGAGAAAAACGAGGTGTGGTCAGCCAGGGGGAGCGAGCACGTCGAGCAACGCATCGAGCCGGTCGATGCGAAGGGATTCCCGCTCGCGGTCTGTGAGCTGCGGCAGACGAGCGAAGAGCGCATCAGCAGACCTCTCCCTTCCCTTCACTGCCAACTCGGGAGGGTTCAGGGAATCCCGCCCCCACCCGAAGCGGCCCACGGCCCCCGGACGCGCCTGAAGGGCCCCGACCCGCGTCTGCAACTGGCCGAAGGCTTCGAGAACGTTGTGCTTGATCGGTCCGATGAGGATGGCGAGCGTCGCGGGCTCCGGCAGGTACATCGCCATCCTCGTGCGTAGCGGGCTCAGAGTCTCTCGAACGGCGCGTTCTGTCGCGTCGAGTGCGCTGCAGATCGCCGCAGTGGCCGGCGCTTGCGCAGCGAGTACCTCGGTGAGCTGACCGATCGACACGGCGGTGCAGTGCAGCACGAACGTGTCGCAGGAGACTCTGAGCTGCCTCTCAATCTGTACCTTGGCATCCTCCTGAGACTCCACCAGCGACGGCGCGCCTCGCTGCAGGAGGTCGAGCACCGCGGCGACACCTCCCAGGCGCTGGCGCGACGCGAGCTGCCGCAGCACGTTGCGCGTCGCCGTGAAGTCCAGCGCCTTGTGCGTGACGGCAAAATCCAAGCTAAACGGGGCGATTTGTTCGCGGAGCGCAAGGAGCTGCGAGATCTCGAGGAGCGCTGCGTCTACTGCGCGGCCGTCCGCTCGTAGCCGTGCTGACGCGCGTAGCACGGAGGCCATGCACTCGCTCACGACCTCCTGGGCAAGCCCTTGGAAGACGGGGCGCGGCACGCACGGATACACCTTAGCAAGGCATGCGAGTGCGCGCGAGAGCGGCGGAAACCAGCAGCCCCCCCTGTCCGTGGGCTCGTCGGGCAGCTCCACGTCCGCGGTTGCGGGTCGGAAGCTCCGAATTCCATCGTGCACGAATGCCTGCACGCGGAAGGCGATCCGTTCCTGCACATCCTGAAGCAGCCTCGCGACGATGGGGTCGAAGGAGGCGCCGTCGTGGTCCGTCTGAGTCGCGCCGAGAACCTCGACACGCAGAATGTGCGCCATCTCGCACAGAACATCGAGCTCCGTCTGCTGCAGCACCAGCGGCCGCAGCCGATCGTACCACACGTGCCACAAGGCTGTGCCGCCGCCCACATTCTCGGCTGCCGTGCCGGCGGGTACCCTCACGAAGAAGCTCGCGTGGAGAGCCAGCTCCTCGCGCACGACGTGGAGCGTATGCATGGAGGACTGCGCGCGTCCCGGCGTGCTGCTCAGGCGTGCTTATGGCGGCATGGCAGGAGGGGCGAGTGCTGCGTGGGTTCGGGGCGCGGCGAGGGCACAAGCCGCAGCGCGTAGCAGGCTTCGGCGCCGTACCGCGCCAAGTTGGCACGGAGCGCGCTTTCGAGAGATGGCGTCGATAACTGGCCGCGCAGCCGCCAGTACGTCATTTGCAGGTCGCGGAGCTGCGAGAGGCATTCGTCGTCTTCGGCAGCGCGCGAGGCCACCTCTCGCGCCCACGGGTGCAGCCTGCGCGCAAGAACCCCGAAGCGAACATAGATCGCCCCCTCGCTAGCTCCTGCAGCGACCGCCGGCGCCCCAGCTTCGCCGCCGCCCGAAGACTCGGCCTCGTCGGCTGCCTCTGTCTCCCCGGGTGCAGTGGCCGTGCCCGGTGGGCAGGCGCCCTTGGCTGCGGCGGCAGCGGACGCCGCGCCACAGGTCGCGGGCGGCTCGTGCGCTCCGGCGCCGTCCCCGGCGCCGGCAGCGGCAGCCCGCGCGCGCAGCTGCTCGGCGAGCTGCACAAGAGGCGCTGACACCTTTGCGGCGCACAGCTGAAGGGCACGCCCGCGGAGCCCTCGCATCTCCGCAAGCTGCTGCGAGGAGTCGCGCCAATGAGGGTGCGCGCGCACGTGCTCGATCGAGTGGTCGAGTGTCGCGAGGGCAACAACCAGCGGGTGATCTGGTGCGTGCTCGGCAGCCTGCGCGAAATCCGGCGCCTCCAGCCGTGCGCCGACGGCGCGCGCCGCCCGCAACGGCTCGAACTGCTGCGCGAGCGCCGCTGTGAGTGCCTCCTGCTGCTGCACCAGCGCATCCTGCCTCTCTCCCTTCTCGACCACGGGCGTGTGGTCTGCCGCCTGCCTTGCACATTCCGCGGCTAAACGAGAAAGGCTCCGGCGCGTCTTCTGCACCAGAGAGACGAGCTCTCCGGACATCTTTGCTCCGTGAGCAGTATTACTTCACCGAGTTTGCGCCTTCGGAATTTCGGTGCTCGACTAGAGCTCTACGGGGTAGGAATATACTGTAAACTACCCCGCGATGAGGTACGACGGCACCGTCCGTAAGCGAGGAATCGGCGGGATGAGGGCGCCGCCGGCAAAAGTTGTGGCTCCGCGCGCGAGCGCCACCCCACTCCTCCACCCCCACACCCTGCCATCTCCAACTCACCCACACCGTCCCATCCTCGTCACTCGTCCGCGAGACTCTCTCCGGCAGGCGACGCCTGGCCGGTACTAGCACGGTCGGCCGGAGGTCATTGGGTGGGCGCCCCCCCTCCTAGTGCCGCCGTGAGCGCCCGGTGTTGTTCCAGCACCTCGGGATCTGCCTTGCGCGCCTCCTCGTCCAGAAGGGCAAAATGCTTCTCGAACTCCGCGACGTGCACTCGTGCCTGGCGTCCACGCGGCGCGCCACGTCACGGTTGCGCGCGCGGGACGGCAGGCGTTCCCCGACGCTCTGGCTCGGGCTGGGCGAGTGCGCACCCGGGCGAGCTCATTGTTGTTGTAGAGGGTGATGGCGTAGTTGAGCTCAAACAGGTGGTCTGCTTCCATGTCGATCGCCTTCTCATACGCAGAGCACGCGTTCTCGAAGTCGTCCAGCCGGTTGAGCGTGATCGCGAGGTACATGTACGACGACGGGACTGCGCCGGCGGAGCGCGCGCGGCGGCCGGGCCGAATCGACGGGGGCGGAGACGGGCAGGCCGCGCGTCTTGCGCGCTTGGCGGGCGGGACGCACAGTCCGGCTTGAGGTTGATGGAAGTGGAGAAGTAGTGGAACGACGAGGCATACTGGCCCGTGTTCAGGTGCACCAGGCCGAGGTTGTACGAGATGATCCACTCGAATGGGTCGAGGTAGAGCGCCCGCTTCAGACAAGCAATCGCCGCTACGTATCTGCGCGCCGCGCCGAGCCGCGCAGGATATCGGCGAGGCAACGCCGCGCTCCGCGGCTGGCGACGCACCGCTGCTTGCCGAAGAAGCACATCCCAATGTTGTTCCAAAGTTGTGCCGAGTTGGGCGTCTGCACAGCGGCGACGCGGTACTTGACGAGCGCAACATCCATGTCCGAGTGGTCCTGCGCGCGCGCGCGCGCGCGCGCGCGGCGTGAGCGGCATGGGCGGACTTTCGGCACGCCGCTGAGCAGCGCACTTGGATGATCGACCCGGCGGCGAGGATCGTCTTCGGATTCTTGGGGTCGTGCGTGAGCGAGTTCCCCAAGAAGTCGAAGGCCTTGTAGTTCTCGCCGAGGCGCAGGTAGATCAACCCCAAAGTCGTCAGCAGCTCTGGGTTTTCCGGCGAGAACTCTAGGGCTTCCAGGTAGACGTCGATGGCTCCGCGGTAATCCTCCTGGAGCGTGAATACCTTTCCGAGCTGCATGTACGTAGTGTCGTGCCGCTGCACCGCGTTCGCCCGGCGGAAGCAGTCGGCGGCCATCTCGTATTGCTTCAGGTACATGTTGCACAGCCCCTTGTTGTGCCATATCTCCCAGTCGTCGATCCCAAGTCGCTGCGCCTCGGCGTACACGTCAAGTGCTGCCTTATGCTTGCCCAGCAGGTAAAGAGACCGGCCAACCTGCTTGAGGTTGCACACGTTCTGCGGATTGAGGCACGTCGCGGCCTGGAAGAGCTGCATTGACTCCTGGATCTCGCCGCGTTGCCGCTTGATCAGCGCTTTGACGTACACCGGGTACTCCGACATGCCCTTGCATTCGGACAGCACCGATTCGATGCAGCGCAGGCATGACTCGAAGTCCTGACGCACATAAAGAGAGTGGAGGTGGGAGTTCATTTTCTCCCTCATTGTTGGAGTTGGTGTGAGAGGGTGGGAAGTGGAAAAAGAGTGGTCATAGTTTGGAAGGGAGGAGAGCAGGAATTCCTAGGGTGGGTAGATTAGAGACGCCGTCTCTGCTCGTTCGTGAGAAGATCTCGCAAAACTTCGCGCATGCCAAGATCGGCATAGGCGAGCTCCCGGCCGTCGGGATCGGCGAGATCGGCATCCTGGCGCCTGCCCTCGTCGTCTCCCCGTCTTGCGGTCGACCGTACCCGGAGGAAATCCCTCCGGGTGAGCTGGACGAGGTCGGCGGCGAGTGCCTGCGCATCGATCGGCACGGGCATCGCGTGCAGGAGCAGCGCCGGAGGGCACGGCGCCGGCAGCACGGACAGGACCTTCAGGATGAGCTGCTGGACCATCGGCAGCTCTGCGAGCCGGACGCACAGCACGGAGTGGCAGGCTTGCGCGAGCGCGGCACTCGTTGCCGAGTCCAGCGGTGCGTCGTCGGCGCCGGTAGTGAGCTTTCCCGCACCGCCAACGACTTGCACGAGCCCACGCCTGGCCAGGGTGCGGAGAATTGTCTGGCAGAGTAGCGGCGAGCCCCCGCCGCGTTTCCACACGAATGACGCGGCCAGAGGCGCCAGAGTACTCGCTCCCAGCGTCGAACAGGCCAGTCGAGCGCAGGCGGCCGCGTCGAGCGGTTTGAGCGTCAGCGGCATGCAGCGGGCGTGTCGCGCGAGCTTGTGTACGAGTTGAGTGCCCGTTGTCAGTGGCGGCGCCGCGCGGCTCGCGCTCGCTCCCGGCGTCGGCGCTGAGAACGACTTCCTGGGCTCGCGGCAGGTGAGCAAGAGCAGCACTGGGCAGGGTCCTGGCCCGGCCTCTGCAAGCCGTCGCAGGAACTCGCACGACTGCGCGTCGGCGTGGTCGACATCGTCGACGAGGAGCGCGAGGCCGGCGGGGTCGCCGGCGCAGTCTGCCATCACCCGCAGAGCCACCGTGAGCATGTCTGCTCCCCGCTTCTCGCAAGGAGCGCGCTGAGTGTCGCCGTCAGAAGGCGAGAGTCCGCTAGCGCGCGCGTAGGCGGCTGAGCCCAGCCCGTCGGTCGCGTGCGGGCGGAGCATCGGTATGAGGTGACGGAGGGACGGCCAAACGTCGTGCCCGCATAGCTGCGCGAAGAGGCGCCGGAGCAGCGCGCCCTGCTGGTGCCGCTCGTGAGGGCGGCAGAGCACATGCAGTACGCGGCAGCGCGGCTCAAGCACGGCTCGCAATTGCATCGTCAGCTGTGTCTTGCCGGAACCGGGAGAGCCCGAGAGCACGACAGAAGAAACGCGCGGTTCAGGGGACGAGAGCCAGTCTATGCACCGGCGAAGGGCACACTGGGGCTCAGCACCGGACGCGCAGTATGCCTTGCCCGATAGATCTCGCAGCATGGGCTTCTCGAGCATGTCTGATGAGGCCACGGGCCTGTACGGCTGGACGAGGCCGCGCTTGCCCTTGATCCCGAGCGGCCTCAGGCGGACAAAGCGGATCTCGTCGCGCGTCGCGTCGTGCGTCGCATCGTCGCACAAGACCATGCCACCAAAGCTCGCGGCGGCCTCCATCAGCCGGGCGGCGAGGATGACCCGAGTGCCATGTGTCGTCATTTCCTGCCGCCACGCTGCTCCCACAGGTCCGATGAGACACTCCCCCGACGCCACCCCGAGCGCAGCCTGAATCCCGTGGGAAGAGAGGGCGTCGCGTATGTGCAGGGCAGCGAGCACGGCTCGATAAGGCTGGTCCTCGTGCGGAATGTTGGCACCGAAGACGACCTTCATGACGCAGCCCTTGTCATCAACGGTGAATCGGTGGGTGCAACCTTGCATGTCATGCACGTGCTGCTGGACGGTAAGTAGCACCTTGTGCATGTTCACGCAGTCAAGGTCCAGCAAGTCCAAAACACCGCCGATTCCGAAGTGGACGAAGAGCACCGAGGCCTTGACGACTGAGATTGTCCACGGCCTGCCAGCCTGCCCAACCAACGCCTCGAACTCTGCCGCGCGCACCAGCGCCGGCGGTGCGAACAAACGCAAACGCGCCGCCGCCACGGCCGACAGATTCGGAGCGACCGCTGTGCGGTGCACGGACCGCTTGCGCACGGTCTGCTGCATGCGCCGCACCAAGTAGTGGCCGCTCTCTGAACGAGTACCCTCACAGTGGCCGTGCACCTCTGCCCACACGGGGCTTGAGACCACGACGTCACCCGATGCGCCCGTCTTTGCGGCCTGGAAGCACTCCTCCAGCGCGGCACCGGCGGCGAAGTATTCGAAGCGTCCCATGTGCCCGCCAACGTAGAACATACTAGCCGGGCCCATCCCTACCCCCACCTTCAAGCTCAAGATCGTCTCTGGTGTCATGCGCGCATTGTGCAGCATGTGCTGGAGCTCGAACGCGGCCGCGAGTGCGTGCGTCGCCTGCAGTTGGCCGTCCGTGCGTGCGTCGCCTGCAGCTGGCCGTGCGTGGCACGCAAACACGCAGATCAATGCATCACCTGCGAAATCGATCACGTGCCCCCCTTGTGACCGAATCACCTTCAGTATGAGCGAGAAGTACTTGTTGAGAGTTGAGAGGAGGGAGCCTGGGTCGTTCTCAAAGTGCTCGCAAAGGGAGCTGAAGCCGGATATGTCGGCGAACAGGGCGACTCCACACAAAGGCACCTTCGACGGCACCGTGAAGTCAGATGCACAAATGTGGTCGAGAACGAGGGCAGGAACTGTTGATCGCAAAGTGGCGGCCAGGACCTCGCTGGCAGAAACTGACATGCAGGCGCGCGCGCAAGTTGTGGTGCAGAGGTGTACCCCAGGACGGCAGTACCTGTACCATGAACAGCACTGTACTAAGCCGTACTGTGAAGTGTATCCAGTATAAAGTACTCCTAGACGAATACCGGGAATTATGTGAATTACCGCCGAGACTCCGCATATCTAGACGACTAACAGGCGGCACGGGTCGTCAATTAAAAGGCGGCGCCAATTAAAAGGCGGCACTTATGAATCTCGTGAGGCGCTCCCGCAATACCGTGTCGCCGGGGTCGTCGAGCTCGTCGTCGACCCAAACGCGAAGTTCAGCCCGGAGCGCATCGAGTTGCAACCCGCGCACAGTCGAGTGCGCCCGAGGCTGCGCAGCCTCAGTCGCTTGCAGTCGCAGATCGGCGGCGAGCGCGATGCAGCGCTCTGCCGCGGCGCCAAGTGCTTCGCGCATCTGCGCGGGCGGCGCAGACCGCAGCGCGCACAGCACGGCGCGGAGTGCAGTGTACGGGTCGGGCGGCGGCTCGCCGGGTGCGTCGTCCATCGTGCCCTCGGGCGTGTGGTTGCGCACCCCGTCGGGCGCTGCGTCGATTGAGCGTGAACGAGGAAGCGATGCCCCGTCGAGCGCGGCAAGGGCCGCGCAGAGCGTCGCCGCGAGCGCGGCGCGCCTTGCCATCTGCCTCTCGGCAGGCAGTGCGCTAGCTGTGAAGCGGAGTGCCGCGCGCAACAGCGGGCCCAGCGCAAGCTCGGGCAACCGGAGCCCACCCAATCGTGCCACGCACTGCAGCAAGCGCACAGCCACACGCTGGCCGCGGCCGCCCGCCACCGCCTCCACCAGGCGCGGCCGGGCTGCTGCAAGGAGCGGCGCTACCTGCCCTAGCTGTGCACCCCTCCTGAGACTGGAATCGCCCGTGGCTGTGGCTGTTGCTTCGAGCAACGTGGTGGCAAGCGCGAGGGTCACATACCACACTCGGAACACCGGGGTCCTCGCCTTCTCCTCTCCGTCGCTGGCGTGCGAGCGGGGTGGAGGCTCAACTCGCTGCGCGCCCACGAGCGTTGTCAGGAGCGGCAACAAGCCGGCGGCGAGCAGCGCTTGCGCCGGCTCCGTGGCGCGCGCGAGCGGCATCAGCGTCAAGAGCACGATCTCAACGCGCGCAGGCGGCACAGCCGGCCGGACCAACGGCAACAGCGCGGTTGCGAGCGCACGCGCGGCCATGTGCTGCGAGGAACGGGCCGGCGGCGGGGAGTTCTCACGAGGATTCGGAGAGGGTGCGCGGGGATGTGCACCGGGAGGGGGGGCAGGTGCCTGCGCCGCGTCCCCGAGAGCCGGCAAGAGGCGTGAAAGTACACACAGCTGCAGCCCCCAACCGGTACCGGTGGCGGTGCCGCCGCGAGGCGCACTTTCTGCTGGGGCGTTCGCAAGGCAGTCGCACATCTGCAGCAGGGAGGGCGCTAGTAGCGACGACGCGGAGGTCTGTCCTACAGCTTCGCCTCCGAGCAGGAGGCGCGTGAGTATGAACAGTTGAAGCTCGCGGCTTTCACTGCTCTCGAGCCAGCCGGGTGCGGTGCGTGACTTGCCAATCGGAAGCGGGCGGGCCGAGGCCATTCCCGACCGCTCGGCGCCGCTGTGGCGGGTGGGCGACGGGCCGGCGCGCAGCACGGCTGCTGCGCCGTGCAGCTGAAGAGCGAATGCCAAGTGCGCACGTCCTCGTTCGCAGCTGACGCACCACGCGGGCTGAGCTCGAGCGAGTGGGTGTGACATGCGCGTGGCCTGAAGCAGTTGCTCGAGCGGTCGATTATCGCAGTCCGGCACGAGCCACGCTCGCGACGCACTTGCGCCAGCCGGTGCCCGTCGTGCAATGACTGTGAGGAGACTGCGAAATGCACGCGCCGCCTGGCAGTGCGCCGCAAGCGCGGTGTGCTCGGCATTCGCAACGGTCGCTCCTGCGGCGAGCGATGCGGCGAAGCGCTCTGCCGCAGCCTCCGCTTCAAGTGCCGAGCGCCCGCGCTCATAGGCCATAAATGAGCAAGCGAGCTGCTCGGCGGAGCCGTCGTCGCGAGATCCGAGGACAATGCGCAGCTCGCGCTCGGCACGCTCGCGACTCTCTGCCGTTCGCCCCGCCCGCACGAGCAGCGCCTCAACGTTCAGCAGCTTAGGCACGTGCAGCATGGCCGCCGACCCACCCGCCCACATCCCCTGCGTTGGGGGCACGCGCGGGGGACGCGGCAACCGGAAGCAATCGACCGGTGCCGTTGTGGGCGCCTCCGCATCCTCACAAAGAAACGGACACGGCGCGCGCAGAACGTGCTGGCGTGTCGCTTGCAGCGCCGAAGAGGCCCGAAGGGCTTCAGGCGCCATAAGGCTGGCGGCGATACGAGCGGGGTCCTCCGAGAGCCAGCGCAGGAGCCGCTCCGCAAGCTCGCCGGCGGGGTGTACGGGAGCACTCGCCAGCTCCCGGTGGAGTTCGCTTGCAAGAATCGTTGCGCCCAGCGCACGGGCCACCCTGTGATGCGCAGTGCTGAGCCGAAGTTCGGCATGCTCGTGCGCCGTGGCAGCGTCGGTGTTGCTGGCGACCGTGGGTGCGGTTGCTGCGTGAGGATCGTCGGCCGTCTCGTCTGCGCACAGGAGTTCGCCGAGCGCCGTCCAGAAGTCGGCCGAGTTGCGAAGGGCGCCCAGCGTTGCCTGTGCCGCGGGCTGCGCCCACGCGGCGAGCAGCACCGCGAGCGCGAGCGTTCCAAGCGCGGACTGTGAAACCCCACCACCATCCTGCCGCCCGCTGCGCGCGACAAACACACGCTCGACGAGCAGCATGCCCGGCAGCTCTGAGGCGCCAGCGTCAATGACGCCCGGCAGCTCTGGGGCGCCAGCGTGTCCGATGCCGATGCCGATGCCGATGCCGGCGTCCGCGGCAGCTGCCGTGGCTTTGGGGGGCGCCAATGCGTGTCCCCCGTCCCGCGCCGCGAGCTCCCAGTCGTCGTGCAGCTTTTTGGCAGGCCGCCACGCGCACGCAGCAACTGGTGGCCGCTGTACGCCGAGCTCGAGTTGAAGCGGCCGCGAGGTGCGCCACTCCCGTCCCTGCGAACCGAGTGCCAGGCGCACGAGCACCGTTGGCTCGTAAGTCACTTCTTCCACGGTGGCAGCCTGCCCGCCGCGCATGATGCCCCACCCGCCGTGGGGCGAGTCGCACTCTGGACGGATGACGGCCGCCTCACCACGCCGAATCGGGCCGCGGCATAGCGGGCCAAGTAACTCTGGCTGGGCCTCTGCGGCCGCGCCGATCAGCTGCAGCGCCGCCGCGGCACGGTCGGGCCAGTCGCCCGGCGAGTGTGCGCGATCCAATGGCTCGGAGGTCGCGCTCAGCAGCGCTGCCTCGAGCCAGCGGCGAAGCACGGAGCTGAGGGGCAGGCCAAGCGGCCTAAGCTGCGTTACGAGGTGCGGTTCCAGTGGAGCGCGGCGCGCGGCATGGCAGAGAAGCGCGAGGCAGCGCGCGCCCAAAGGACCGGCCGAACTCCCAGCGTCGGCCTCGTGCGCAGCACCCTCCTCGCCCGCGAGCTCCTCCGCCGGCAGCAGCAAGCATAACGCCAACGCGCGCAATGCGCCCACTGTGCTCGCTTTCGGCGCCGTTGGCGGCGTCGCATTCTCAGACGGTCCGAGGGCGTTCACGCCAGTGCCGCCTCGCGCGACGTCGTGGGGGAGAAGTCGCTCGGCAGCAGCAGGCGAGACCGATCCGAAGAGGAGAGCCTGGTGCAGCGCACAGGATCCTCCACGCGCATGCGCCGCTTGCAGCAGCCGCAAGAGAAGCCCGAGCCCGGCCGTGATCAGTTCGCCGACCGCCCGCAAAGGTGGAGACTCGGTTGCGAGTGTGGCCGGCGAACCTTGCCGTGCAGCGTGCATCGATAGCCGATGCAGCGGCCCCGCTGCCCAAGCGAGCACGTCTAGCAGCGCGTCGTGCGCGGGCACTGCCTGGAGCAGCGGCTCGACGAGCTCGGCGCCGAGGGAACCTGGAACGAGCGCGGCGCCGCCGCTGTGGTCAAGTGCGGCAGACAGCAGCTGGAAGCTCGCGTGCTTGACTGCAACGTGGAGCACAGGCGATTCGCCTCCGGGCGCCGCAGGCAAAAGCCGGAGCGCTACGAAAAGGAGCGCGGAGCGCAGAGCGGGCGGCGCCGGCTGCAACGCGTCGGTCGCGTTGTCGGGCTCGATCAGAGAGCGTAGCAGCGCAAGCAGCGACAGCACGCCGCGAGCGTGGCCCGCAGACAGCCACTGCGGTGCGTCAGGGCGGAGCAATGCGGCGGTGGCGAGATGCGTGCGCAGCGGCTCGCGGCTCGAGGAAGCGCGCGTGGCGAGAGCGGCGAGCAGCTGTGCGCACGGCGGCACCAGCAGCATCGAATCATCGGCGCCGGCAAGCGCGGCGGCGGCGTCAAGTCGCGCGCACACGGGAAGAAGCGCGATCAGCTCTTGCGACGGCACAAGCGTTGACGAGCCCCTCGCCTCCGGAGCGTGTGCGAGCAGTGCGAGGGCTGCACGTCCAACGCGCACCGCCGGCGTCGCGGCGGCGGCGTGCGGCTGCAGCAACGGCAGCACGCGGAGCGCCTCCCGTAGCTGTGATGGCATGCCGAGCTCCTCGGCCATCTCCCAGGTTCGCGTCGCCGAAACGCTGCCGGCGCAGAGGGCCGCAAGAAGTGCGGGTAGCTGCCAGCTCTCCAACGGCCGCAGCTTCCACTCGTGCGCGTGTGTGTGCAGGAGCGCAGCGAGCGGCCGTGCGGCGATGGGCGCCGGCTCGTCGCACTCGTCCCACACCAGGCTGCAGAGAGATGGGCTCTCGGCCACTGCTGCCACGAGCAACTGCAGCGGCGCCTCGCTCGCCAGGGATAAGCCGCGCGAGGTGCGCGAGTCTTCCGCCCAGCCGGCGGCGTCGGCCCACTCCGAGCTCTCGAGGGGTCGGCGGCTCAGCCGCCTGAGGCGAGCGCCCTGATCGCGCGGCTGCGTGACGAGCGAGGAGACCAGCTCCACCACCAGCCGCCGCGCGAGCGAGGGTATCGCGTGCGGCGGCTCGTCAGCTCGGAATCCGGCTGAGCGCAGCAGCGTGACGGGCCAAGTGAGCCCGCCGAGCGATGCGCCGCAGGTGGCAAGCCTGTCGGAGAGCGGAATGACACCCTCCGCCGGGGCGGACCAGAGCTTCACCGCGCACCACGCGAGCAACACCGTGCCGAGCGCAGCGCCGCCGGTGGCCGTCGCTCCGCAGCTCACCTCTGCGTCTGCGGCGAGGGAAGCGAGGCAGTCGCCCACTCCAAGCAACTGCACCTCCGCCGTCCCCATCGTCTCAATGACGTCTCCGCCCGCGCGGGCGTCGTGGTCGAGGCGCCGGACGGTCACGAGCTGGGCAGCAGCGTCAACATGTTCCACAAGCACGCGCTGTCCAGTCGGAAGGTGGCGCGCTGTCATCCCCTCCACTCCTTCCGCGGTGGTCCCGCGGCGCTGCAGCTCAGACTGCAGCGGCAGCGCCTCCGCCCTATGGCGCGCGGCCGCGCCTCCCCGCGATAGCTGCAGGCAACGGCGAAGCTCGCCGAGCAGCGCGGCGATGAGCACAAGAGCCGCGAGCTGCTCACCGCGCGCGCGTAGTGCGACTGCTGTCGCCGACGCACCCTCGGTGGCGGCGCTGGGATCGACGAGGGTCGGCGCGAGCGTGTGAACCAGGCGGCTGAGGCGGCGCGCTCCGTTGGGACCGCTATCCTGCTCCGCTGCAAACGAGCAGATCGATTCGACGCGGCAGATCGGCGCGTATTCCGCAAGCAGGAGTACGCCCAGCAGCTCGTTGCACTCGACCGCGCGCTGCGCCTGCAGCTCGGCGCGCACCGCCCCCATCCACGTGGCTCGTGCGCCGTGCAGGGGGTCGTCGGCTCGCGCGGCGCCGGCTGTGTTCGGCCGCAGCCGCGCGGGCAGTCGGGCGGCGACTGCGGCGGCCGGAAGCGACCGCGCCGCACACTCGGCTTGGAAGAGGGCGCGGAGACGCTCGGCGAGCTGTTGGTCGAAGAGCAGCATGACAACGTGGTCGCGCACCGGAGCGTGCAGCGCGGCGTCCGAGTCGTAGGCGATGACGAACATCTGCTGCAGAGTGCGGAGCAGCATGCACCGGCTCGCGTGGGCGAAGCGCAGCAACTGCAACGCGGCGGGCAGGGCTTCGACCGGGATAGGGCGGGCTTCCTGGTGCTGCGGGGGCGGCTCGGCCGTCGCCTCGCAGAGAGCCGCCCAGTCGTTGTATGCTTCGGAGCGAAATTCGCGAAGCACCTCCTCTGTGGCGTTCGCATCGAGCTGCAGCAGCGCCGAAGCATCGGTCGCGTGCGGCGTAGCCGGGGCCGGGCCGGAGCGCCCGACCGGGCGGCCCGCCCCGTCGCACTCAAGCGCGCGCAAGAGGGTGTTGTGGAGGCTCGCGAGGAGACGCTCCACCTCCGCGACGTCCGCGTCGCGCCCGCTCGCGACCACGGTGAAGAGCTCGCGCAGCGCGCTCCC
>Ga0163111_10001228_pt1 | contig 15697 bp, 14 predicted proteins | sample CRUFie1St18metaG_FD_109645 | JGI IMG/M metagenome (GOLD analysis project Ga0163111, IMG submission 109645) | Marine microbial communities from the Costa Rica Dome - CRUD Field 142mm St18 metaG | ecosystem: Environmental > Aquatic > Marine > Oceanic > Photic zone | place: Costa Rica: the Eastern...
TGATTCAGTCTCTCTGGTGACCTTCCAATTTGGTGTTGGGTTTGCCGAACCTTCGTTAAAATATTGAACATAATTTCTCAACATATTTGAAACACCATGAGTATCAACACCTCTAATATCGGCCTTTAAAAGAACGTCAGTTGCAATTTTTGCATGATGATCTGATAATCCACTTTTAATTAATATCTCATTAGATAATCTTTTAAGTTCAGAATATTGAATTCTGACTTCCTCATCATGAGGCACATGAAATCTTTCAAGCATTTACTTTTTTACTTCCACTCCTGATTGTTTTTCAACAAATTTTAGTATTCCAGAATGATCATCTTTGCCATTTCCATCCAAGACTAGTGACTTTAAAACTTGATGAAGATTCGCGGTAACTTGTAATGGGATTTGCATTTCATTTGCTGTCTCCATTGCATTAGTTATATCTTTCAAATGAAGTTCTACTCTGAAACCTGGTTTAAAGTTTCTTTCGAACATCATTGGTGCTTTTGTATTCATAACATTACTTCCTGCCAAACCACCTTTAATTGCATTAAATACTGTTTCAGGATTTAAGCCAGCTTTTGAGGTTAGTGTTAATGCTTCAGAAAGGATATGTATATTTGCACCAACAATCATTTGGTTTGCGAGTTTGGTAAAATTTCCTGCTCCCACATCACCACACAATACAGAAGAGGCACCTAACACATCAAATATCGGCTTAGCTCTTTCAAAGTCAGATGATGAACCTCCAGTCATTATGGCCAAAGTACCTTCAATTGCACCTGGTTCTCCTCCTGAGACAGGTGCGTCAAGAAATTTAACATTTTTCTTGTTACACATTGTTGAAATTTTTTGCGACACCAATGGAGAAATAGAACTCATATCTATTATTAAATCCCCTTCTGAAGCGCCTTCTAGTGCACCTTCTTCACCAAGAATAGCTTTTTCTGATTGAGGTGAATTTTGAACCATGGTAATAATGATGTCGCTTTTTTCAGAAACTTCTTTGGGGCAACATGCTTTAAAAGCGCCGTTTTCAGCAACAGAATCCAAATTTTTTTCAATAATATCGTAAGCTGAAACCTCGTAACCTGCATCCAATAAGTTCTTCGCCATTGGTGCACCCATAATACCTAAACCAATAAATCCAATTTTCTCAGTCATTTAACCTCCCTAATTTAAACAATTACAAACACTATATTTCATTTTAAAAATGAATACTAGATTTGAATTTAATTAACTAGGGTGTCCAGAACTTTTCTTCAATAAAGCTGTATTTATCAGAATATTTATCAGAAATTTCAGTAACCATTTCAGGGTGACCGCATGCATAGATAATAGTATTATCTTTGTCCGCACTTTCAATGTCATTTAAAACATTGGTAAATATTTCATTGACTCTTCCAGTTACCCCACTCCAACTTGTATTCTCTGGTTCATCTGGTCTGCTGCAAGTAGGGATAAAATTTATATTTGGATGCTTTTTAGAAATACTTTCAAGTTCATCAAGATATCCAAATTCAGAGATATAGCTTGCTCCTTCATAAATCCATATATTATATTCTTGGGAATCAAATTTCATCGCCCTCATCATGCTAACAATTGGAGCAACTCCAGTAACTGTAGTCAACATAATTTGATTTTTAAAATTTTCCTGAAATTTAAATAATCCTTTAGCACGCTTTCTAAGTGTTACTTTTTCACCTTCATATAAATTGTAAAGAAGTGGTGTTAAAATTCCGTCTGGTTCTGGCACAAGCTCTATAAATAATTCTATCAATTCCTCATCTGGAGAAGATGCAATCGAGTAAGGTCTTTCAATACCTTCAAAACCTACAGTACAGTATTGACCAGGATCGAAATTAAATTCATCTTCAGTTTTTAACCAAATTTTCCATAAGTCATGGGTAACATTTTCTCTTTTGATAATTTCACCCGTTGTAAATCTTTTCTTTTTATCCATATCACTATTGAGTATTTCTACATGAATGTTAACATATACCGAATCTAATAACGGGGGTTAAAAGTTAAATGTTAGTTAATAATTATGGTGGGGCAAATAGCATTACTGTAAGACTTGAATATGTAAATTCAAAAGGTATGCTGGCGAAAATTTTAAAAAAAATAAGTGATGTAAATGGTGATATGGCCGGGATCGATGTCATTTCTATTAAGGGAAATAGCATTGTAAGAGATCTAACTGTTAATGCAGTCGATTCAAGCCATGAAGAAAAAATTTTACAAGAACTTAAAAAATTAAAAAATGTAAAAATTCTAAATGTATCTGATCAAACTTTTTTGATGCATCTTGGAGGAAAAATTGAGCTCCGAAGCAAAGAAAAAATTACAAATCGTGATCAAATGTCTAGAGCTTATACCCCAGGTGTTGCAAAAATTTCAGAAAAAATTAAAAACGATAAATCTTCAGTTTGGGCCCTTACAAGCAAATCTCATTCAGTTGCCATTGTAACTGATGGTTCTGCAGTTTTAGGATTAGGTGATATTGGCCCAGAGGCAGCTTTACCAGTAATGGAAGGTAAAGCTGTTATATTAAAAGAATTTGGTGGCGTAGATTCATGGCCTATATGCCTAGATACTAAAAATACGGAAGAAATAATAAAAACAGTAAAACTTATATCGCCCGGATTTGGAGCTATTCACTTAGAAGACATAAGTTCTCCAAGATGTTTTGAAATTGAATCGAGACTTCAAAACGAACTAAATATACCTGTATTTCATGATGATCAGCACGGAACAGCAATAGTTGTTTTAGCTGGATTAATAAACTCTTTAAAAGTATTGAAAAAGAAAAAAAATGAAATCAAAGTTGTTATTTTAGGTTTAGGAGCAGCAGGGTCGGCTTGCGCAAAAATTTTAAAAAACTATGGAGTTAAAAATATTATTGGTTTGGATAGTCGAGGAATTTATACAAGAAAAGATGGAGATAATTCTGAAAATTCATTATGGCTTGAAGAAAATTTAAATCCAAATAATGAAAAAGGTGATTTAAGTAAATTGCTTGAAAATGCTGATTTTTTTCTTGGATTGGCAGGTCCAAATTTAGTGAGTAAAATTCAATTAAAAAAAATGAATAAAAATTCAATTGTTTTTGCTCTTTCAAATCCAAATCCTGAAATAATGCCCGAAGATATTCCTTCCAATATTTCAATAATTGCAACTGGAAGATCTGATTACCCAAATCAGGTTAATAATTCTTTAGCATACCCAGGATTTTTTAGAGGCCTCATAGATTCAAGGGCAAAAAAAATAACAGTTGAGATGGAAATTGCTGCATCAAAAGCTTTAGCTTCGGTTATAGATAATGAAAATTTAAGTGAAGATTTTATAATGCCGAGTATGTTTGATGGGAATGTTGTAAAAAAAATATCTGAATCAATCACTTCTATAGTTAGTGAACAGAATCTATCAAGGAAGAAAATTTCAAATTCGGGTTATAATTCTTTTAAAAGATTCCATTAAATTTATGAAAAATTATGATTTAGTGATTGTCGGATCTGGTATTGTTGGTTCTGCTCTCGCATTTTACAGTTCTTTAAAGAAGAAAAAAGTGTTAGTAATTGAAAAAAATTACACAGGATACAATTCTTCTGGAAATGCCCAGGGAGGACTTGCTCCATATCTTGGGAATGACTTAAAAGTAAAAAAATTACACAACGATTCCTATTCATTACATCAAGAATTTAAAGAAAATTTTTATAAATATACAAATATTAATCCGCAATATCACAGCAAGAAATTAATTCATATAATAAAAAATGTTGATGAAAAAAATAATTTATTTTCAAATGGGTTTAATGGAAAAGATATACTTGATCTTAAGTTGATAAATGAATATGAACCAAGAATAAAAAAAGCAAAATATGGAGCATTAATATTTGATAAATACATGGAAGTTGACTCATTTAAGCTTACAAACTCTTTTAAAGATGCATCTATAAACCTTGGTGCTGATTATTGCAATTTTGATTTTAAAATGAGCAATTTGGATTTTAATGGTGATTTAGTAGATTCAGTCAATATTGAGAAAAGAAAGATTAATACTAAAAACATTGCAATTACTGCAGGACCTTGGACATCGAGTCTTGCAAAAGATTATGACCAAATAAATGTTAAGCCTCTTAAGGGTCAATTATTAAAAGTAAAAACTAATTTAAATTTTGATAATTCAGTTTCATGGGGAAGAGATTATGCCACAAAGAAATATGATGATCTTTTATGGATTGGTACAACTGAGGAAGATGTAAATTTTACTGAGGGCCCTACAGAAGAAGCAAAAAAACAAATATTAAATTCTTTCAAAGAAATTTTTCAAGATTTCAATGATATGAAGGTTGTCGACCATACTGCTTGCTTTAGGCCATATTCAAAAAATAATAATCCAATCGTAAAAAAATCTGATAGTTTTTTAAACTTATTTTATGGAACAGGTGCTGGAAGAAATGGTATTAAATTAGGTCCTGCTATGGGTTTAAAAATTTATAAAAAAATATTCAACTAAATTAAATTTGTTTTAAATGTAGAAAAGTGCTAATTTAGAATTTTAGTGGATAATTTTATAAACATAAATCAACTAAAAAAATCTGAGTTAGAGGATATTCTTTCTGATTCCTTTCATTTTCAAGAAATTTTTAAAAAAAACGATATTCCTTTTTTTGAAAACAAAAATGTAATTTTCCTCTTTTTAGAGCCAAGCACCAGGACAAAGACCTCATTTCATTTTGCATGTTCAATTTTAGGAATAAAAGTAATAGATATTTCTCAAGAAAACTCTTCAATTTTAAAAGGTGAGTCTATAGAAAATACATTAAGTACTCTTAATTCGTATCCAGCTGATGCAATTATAATAAGAAGTTCTAATCATGATGATTTTAAAGCTGCCGAAAGAATTCTTGATTTTCCAATCATAAATGCGGGGTCAGGTACTAATTCACACCCTACACAAACATTGGCAGACCTAAAGACTTTAAAAGAAAAATTCGATGATTTTAAAGAATTAAAAATTTCAATTGTGGGAGATCTTTTACATAGCAGGGTTGCCAATTCTTTTATAGAAGGATTTTCAAAATACAAACTCAAAACTAATTTATTTTCACCGCCTTACTTCAAGCCTGAAAAAATAGACCCAGAAAAAGTAAATTTTTACGAAGATTTTGAAGAATGCCTTAATAATTCTGATGTAGTTATGGCATTAAGAATTCAGAAAGAAAGATTTAAAAATTTGAATATTAATTTGAAAGAATATTCTTCAAAATATCAAATTGATCAGAATAAACTCGATAAATTTAATATTAAATATATTATGCACCCAGGTCCGGTCAATGAAGGCGTTGAAATTTCTAAAGGTTTGCAAAACAACATTAAATCATTAATCAGTAATCAGGTAAAAAATGGCGTATGGGTTAGGTGTGCAATTCTAAATAAAATTTTAAAGGTCGATTAGGTAAATGAAAGTAATAAAAAATTGTAAAATTTTCCACCATGACAAAGGTTTAAGTAATTTTAATCAGGATATTATTTATGATGAGCATAAAATATTAAAAATAAAAAATTCATCCAATGAAATTTATGAAAATTTCGAACAAAAAGATGCAGAAGGAAGGATTGTTTTCCCAGGGCTAATTGATATTCACGTTCACTTTAGAGAACCAGGACAAATTGATAAAGAAGATATCTCATCTGGGTCAAATGCAGCAGCAAGAGGTGGTTTTACAACTGTAGTCATGATGCCAAATACTTATCCAGCATTAGATTCAGTGGAAGAAATTGAAGCTATTTCAGAAAAAATAATTAATTCAAAAATAAATATCTTTGTTTCACCCTGTATTAGCAAAGGAAGGGAAGGGAAAGAGTTAGTGGAATTTGAAAAAATTATAGAAAGATTTGAAAATATCGTCTTTGGTTTTTCAGATGATGGTGATTTTTTTGATAATCAAAATCTTTTAGCAAAAGCCTTAAATATATTAGGAAAAAATTTTCCATTAATGCAACATCCAGAACTTCTTAATAGTCATAATTATAATGGGGCAATTAATGAAGGAAAGCTTTCAAGTAAATTTAACCTTATTGGAAGACCTATATCAGCAGAACTAAATGCAGTTAAAAGTAATCTAAATATCCTAAAAAATAATTCTGGATGGATTCACTTTCAGCATTTATCAACAATGGATGCGATAAAAGAAATTAAAGCATTCAAAAGTAATAATTCTAAAGTCACAAGCGAAGTAACACCTCATCATTTATTTTTTGATGAAGAAGAATTATTTGAAAAATTGGATTCTCAATTAAAAGTTAATCCACCAATTAGAACTATTGATGATAAGAATTACTGTTTAAAGTCCCTAAAAGAAGGAATAGTTAATGTAATAGCCTCTGATCATGCGCCACATAACCATGAAGATAAAGATAAAGAATTTGAAGATTGTATGTCTGGAATATCTTGGCTTGAAAATGCTTTTGGATTCGTTTCAAAAAAAGAAGATTATAAATTTTCTGTAGACAAGATGTCTTATTTGCCTGGAAAAATTTTTGAGAAATGTTTCGACAAAAAAATTGGAGTTGTTCAAGAAGGATACGCATCTGATTTCTTTATAGCTAACGATCATGACTGGACCTTAAATAAAGAAAAATTATATTCCAAAAGTAAAAATTATATTTTTAAAACAGATAAACAAGGTGAGATAAAATTGCATGGTGATCCAATAATGACAATTTGTTCAGGAAAAGAAATTTATAATAATGGAGAAATTAAATAATCATGACAACTAATAAAAAATTTATAGTTTTAAGCGATGGTTCAATTTACGAAGGGATAGGGTTTGGTTCAGATGATGAGGTATTGGGCGAAATTGTTTTCAACACTTCCATGACTGGGTACCAAGAGATGCTAACTGACCCAAGTTACAGAGGTCAAATATTAGTATCGACTTATCCAATGATTGGAAATTATGGGGTAACTGATCAATTTAATGAATCAAATAAAGTGCAAGTTAAGTGTTATGTTGTAAGAGATTTATGTGAAGATCCATTTCATTATTCAAATAATAAAAATTTAAATGAATTCCTTAAAGAAAATGGAATACCGGGTATACATTCTGTTGATACAAGGGCTTTAACAAGAAAGATTAGAAAATTTGGATCTAAAATGGCAATTATTACAAACAATCCTAATATCGAAAATGCATTAATTAAAATTGATGAATTTGGGGCATACGAAGGAACTAATTATGTTGATCAAGTATCAGTTAAAAATATCCAACGATATGAAATTAAAAATAATAATTTCGAAATAGCCCTAATTGATTTTGGTGTAAAGAAAAATATTGTAAGGTTATTGAATTCTAGAGGTTGTAACGTAGAGGTCTATCCATGGAATTATAATTTTAACAAATTAGATCTTAAAAAATTTGACGGTATAGTAATGTCTCCGGGACCTGGTGATCCTAAAACATTATTGAATGATCTTTCCGGAATAAAAAAATGTATCGAGAGCTTACCAACTTTAGGAATATGTTTAGGTCACCAAATAATTGCGCATATCTACGGAGGGGAAACATTTAAACTTTTGTTCGGTCATAGGGGCGGAAATCAACCTGTGAAGGAACTAGAATCTGGAAGAGTTTACCCAACATCACAAAATCATGGTTATGCAGTAAGTGATAAAAATTTTCCTTATGAACTTGATATTACCCATATGAATATAAATGACGATACAGTTTCAGGCTTAAAACATAAAAATAAACCTATAATCTCAATTCAATATCATTCTGAAGCCTGCCCTGGTCCCGTAGATTCAGAATATGTTTTCGATAATTTTATTGAACTAGTTAAGAAAGAAAAATGAAAAATCAAAAAAGAATATTAGTAGTTGGATCAGGGCCTATAGTTATTGGTCAAGCTGCAGAATTTGATTACGCAGGCACGCAAGCTTGTAAGTCACTGAAAGAAGAAGGTTGCTTTGTTATTTTAGTAAATTCTAACCCTGCAACAATCATGACTGACGTAGATACTGCAGATAAAGTTTACGTTGAGCCTCTCACAATTGAAATTATTGAAAAGATAATAATAAAAGAAAAACCTGACGGGATACTAGGGACATTAGGGGGTCAAACGGGATTAAATTTAGTTAAAGATCTATATGATAAAAAAATTTTAGAAAAACATAATGTTGATGTTTTGGGAACATCTGTCGAATCAATTAATAAAGCTGAGGACAGATTACTTTTTAGAAATTTAATGAACGAGCTTGGAGAGCCAGTTCCACCAAGCTTCAGTTGCAATACTGTTGATGAAGCTATAATTGCTGCTGAAGAAATAAACTATCCTGTAATAGTAAGGCCAGCTTTTACTTTAGGAGGAACTGGGGGAGGGGTTGCTTATAATCCAGATGAATTAAAAAAAATATCTTATTCAGGAATAAATGCAAGTATGGTCGGTCAAATTCTAGTTGAAAAATGTTTAGTGGGCTGGAAAGAAGTTGAATACGAAGTAATCAGGGATTCAGATGATAATGCAATTACTGTATGTAATATGGAGAATTTTGACCCAATGGGTGTACATACTGGAGATTCTATTGTAGTTGCACCAAGTCAGACACTAAGTGACAAAGACTATCAAGAATTAAGAACATCTTCATTGAATATTATTAAAGGTCTAAAAATTGAAGGTGGATGTAATGTCCAGTTAGCTTTCAGGCCATTTGATTCTAAAAATTATGATGGCCCTAATTATTACGTAATAGAAGTTAACCCAAGGGTTAGCAGATCATCCGCTTTGGCTTCAAAGGCAACAGGCTACCCAATAGCGAGGGTCGCAGCAAAAATTGCCCTTGGAAAAAAACTTGATGAAATTAATAATCAGGTAACCGGGGTGACAACTTCTGCTTTTGAACCAGCACTTGATTACTGTGTGGTAAAAATCCCAAGGTGGCCCTTTGATAAATTTGAAAAAGGAGATAGAACAATAGGCACACAAATGAAAGCCACTGGTGAAGTAATGGCTATTGAAAGAAATTTTGAAAGTGCACTTTTGAAGGCAATAAGAGCATTAGATATATCAAATATCTCACACCTTAAAGACAATTCTTTTGTTGCCAGAAAGGTTTCTGACCTTAGTCCTGACGATACAAGATTGTTTAAAATTCTTAAACTTTTAAGAAAGGGAATTAGTTTAGAAGAAATTTATGAATTTACAGGAATTGATAAGTGGTTTTTAACAAAGTTAAAAATTATAGTTAATCATGAAAAAAAATTAAGTAAATTAAAAATAATTGACGAAGAAACTCTTAAAATTTCAAAAAAGATTGGCTTTTCTGATGAAAGTATAGCTTTGTTGACAAAAAAAACTGTTGATGAAATTAGAAAGCTAAGAAAGAAATGGTCTATATTACCTACCTACAAAATGGTTGATACATGTGCATCTGAATTTGAGGCTTTAACACCTTATTATTATTCAACTTATGAATTTGAAAATGAGGCAGAGCCAGATGAAACTGAAAAAGCAATAGTTCTTGGTAGTGGCCCTATAAGAATTGGTCAAGGAATAGAATTTGATTATTGCTCAGTTCATGCTGCCTGGTCTCTTCAAAAAAGAAAAATAGGTTCTATATTTGTAAATTCAAACCCTGAAACTGTTTCAACAGATTTTGATACATCTGATAGATTATATTTTGAACCAATTGACCAAGAATCTGTCTTTGATATTTTAGAAAATGAAGAAATATTAAATTCAATGCCCTCAACAATAGTTCAATTTGGAGGTCAGACAGCTATAAATTTAACAAAGAACTTGGATAAGAATAATTATCCAATTTTAGGTACATCAGCTAAGGCAACTGAACTTGCATCTGACAGAGGATATTTTGAAAAACTTACGTCAAAAATTGGAGTGCCACAACCTCCTGCAGGTACATCAATTAATTTTCAAGAGGCTAAAAAAATTGCACATAAAATAGAGTATCCAATCATCGTAAGGCCTAGTTTCGTGCTTGGAGGAATGGCCATGAACATAATTGATAATGATAATGATCTTGAAAATTATTTTAATGAACATGATTTTTCAAATTTAATAAATCCAGAAATTTTAATTGATAAGTATATTGAAGGTATTGAATTAGAAATTGATGCCGTTTCTGACGGGAAAGATATATTGATTCCTGGGATAATGATGCATCTGGAAAAGGCAGGTGTGCATAGTGGTGATTCAGTAGCAGTATACCCTGCAAAAGGAATAACAGACTCTGAAAAAAATATAATATTGGAATATTCACAAAAAATTGCTAGAGAAGTAAATATTGTTGGCTTGATGAATATTCAATTTATCCTGGATAGAAGTAATAATGATTCGAAAGTTTATGTGATTGAAGTCAATCCAAGATCAAGTAGAACAGTACCTTTCATATCCAAAGCTACTGGAGTTCCAATGATAGATTTGGCTGTAGGGTGCATGCAAGGTGAAAAACTTACTGATTCTAAGTATGGAATTGGAATTTTTAAAGAAAGGAATATTACGGCTGTAAAAGCCCCAGTTTTTTCAATGTCAAAATTAACTGATGTTGACACTTTTCTAGGGCCAGAAATGAAATCTACTGGCGAAGTAATGGGTATATCAAAAAAATATGAAGAAGCAATATCAAAAGCATTTATAAGTTCAGGTAACAATATTCCTTCTGAAGGTTCTGTCCTGTTAAGTATTGCAAATAGAGATAAAGAGAAAGCAAGATATTTAATTAATTTAATTAATAAAAAAGGTTATAAATTAATAGCTACTCCTGGTACAGCAAAACTGATTTCTGAAATGGGCTTTAAGGCTGATGTAATTGAAAAAAGATTAGATAAATATCCTAATGTTATTGATATGTTAAGAAAGTCTGAGGTAATTGCAGTTGTAAATACAGTAACCGGTGATAGTAAAACACTTCAGGACGGGTTTAAAATTAGAAGAGAATCTACTGAAAGAAAGATACCATGTTTTACTTCATTGGATACTGCAGAAGCAGTATTTAAGGATGAAATTAAAGAAGAAAACTTATCAGTTTATTCATTAGATGAATATTTAAGATTTTGAAGCAACTATTGAAAGCCATTTCCTATCAAGAGTTTTTATATTTAACTCTTTGAATAATGCCTCTACAGTTTGTTGTAAAACTTTTCTTCCTATATCCAAAGGTATGCCTGGTAAAACACCTTCAATCCAATCTTTGAAGCTACTTATTTCATACCAACCATCTAAGGGCACATGAATATTTTCAATTTTCTTTTCGGTTACTTTAAAACCATTTTCGGCCAGTAAGTTCTCATAATTTTCAGGGGTCAATTGTATCCTGGATTGAACTTTGCTTTTTACAGGCCTTAAATTGTATTCAGTTTTGAGCAATCTAAAGCTTTTCATCATCCATTTTCTTAAAAATGCTTCCGTTTCTTTTGGGTGAGATCCATCGAAAAAAGATGTATTAAATGCAAATTTACCACCTTTTTCTAAACCATTTCCAATATGTTGTAAAACTTTTTCCTTCTCTTCAACATAATGAATTGAATTGCAATAAATGACAGTATCGACTTTTTCTTTTAAGTTTTCATGTAAATTTTGAGCTTCAGATTGAATGTAATTAATTATTACATCTTTCCTATTACTAAACCTTTTTAAAGCTAGTGATATTGCCGAGGATGAACTATCAACTGCAAAGATAACTATGTTGCTTACGTCCTTTACTTTAGCTAATATCATTTCAGTGATACCACCATTTCCACAACCTAAGTCTATAATTTTATTACTTGAATTAAGATCTGCAAGATCAAGAAGATTAGAATTTACTTTCTTATAAAATTCTAAATTTGAAAAGCTATCGAAATTAAAGTTTTCAGATTCATTATTTTTCATAGTAATTCAGTATACACTATTGATTAAACATAATTAAGTAAGAAAATGAATAAATATATAAAAATACTTTTGTTATTATGCTCTTGTTTAATTTTTGTTTCTTGTAATAATCAAAATCAAGAGGATCTAAATATTTTTCTTGCAGCTTCTCTTTCTTCTCAAGTTGAAAAGTTAGCAGATGATTATAGTAAAAATATTAATATTGATTCATCAGGTTCTTACGATTTGTCTAATAAAATAATCTTGGGTGCTGCCCCAGATTTAGCTTTACTCGCAAATTATAATCTCAAAAATTCATTTTTAAAAAATTTTAAATTTTATGATAACTATTTTGATAATGAATTAATTCTTATTCATAAAAAAAATGATGAAATAGATTTAAATAACATTTGCATTAACAATCTAGAATTAGGTATAGCTGATCCAACTAGAGCTCCACTCGGAAAAATGTCTAATGAAATTTTAAATGAAAATAGATGTAATAAAAATTATAATCTTAAAGTAACAAGTAATGCGTCAGCATTAATAAATATGATTAATTTAAATTATGTTGATAATGCCATCATATATAAAAATGATTTTTCAAAAATTAACAATGATTTAAATTTTTCTATGTCTAATTATAATTTTGATAAAAAAATGACATATGCATTTTTTATAAATAATAATTTGGAAATTGAAAGAAAGATGGAAGTAATTAAATTTATTAATTACCTAAAAGTTCAAAAAAATATATTATCAACTGATAAGAGTTCTAAATAAATGTTATATGAAGATTTAGTTTTAGTTTACAGTTCAATAAGAGGTGCAATATTCTCAACTATATTTGCATCTTTATTAGCTCTTCCAATTGCTTATATTTTAGTTTTCAATAATTTTAGAGGTAAATCATTTATAGAATTTATTACAATACTTCCTTTAGGTCTTCCGCCAGTAATAACAGGTTATATTTTGTTAGTTATTTTTAGTCCAAATTATTATATAGGTTCTGTAATTTATAAATTAACCGGTAGCACTATTGCTTTTACTTGGATTGCAGGTTCTTTGGCTGCTTCAGTTGTTTCCTTCCCATTAATTATTAGGTCATTTCAATTAGGGTTTTCAAATGTTAATAGTAATATAATTGATGCTGCAGAAAGCCTGGGAATGTCGAAATTATTAATTTTTAATAAGATTATTTTACCTATTTCAAAAAAGGGAATATATGCAGGATTATTAATTTGCTTTGCAAGAAGTATTTCTGAATTTGGCGCAACAATTGTAGTTGCAGGAAATATGCCAGGTTCTACTCAAAATTTATCAACAGCAATATATTCTTCAATAGCCTCTCTTGAAACAAGTACTATTATTCGATTATCGTCTTATTCAGCTTTATTGGCTATATTGTCAATATCAATACATAATTATTTATTAGGAAAATTAAAATGAATTGGGTAAGTAAATTAAGGAAATTAAATAAAGAAAATTTTATTTGTGTTGGAATTGACCCAATTATGAACAGTATAACTAACTTAGGCATAGATTTATTTGAATGGTGCAAATTAATAATAGATTCAACTGCAGAAGATGCAGATGCATTTAAATTTCAACTAGCTTATTTTGAAGAAAATGGAGTTGGTGGTCTTGAAAAATTAAAAAAATCTATTGAATATATAAAAATAAATTATCCTGAAAAGATTATTATAGGTGATTCTAAAAGATCTGATATAGGTTCAACTGCCCGAGCTTATGCAAGTTCAATGTATGAATATTGGGGATTTGATGTTTCTACTATAAATCCATACTTTGGTTCTGATTCTATTCATCCTTTTGCTGAAATGAACGGCGCATTAGTAATTTGTAAATCTTCAAATGAAAGTTCCAATGAATTACAAAGTTTAGAAACTAAAGACAGCAAATTTGTATATGAAAAAGTATTGGAAATAGTAAAAAAATGTAACAAAGATAATAATTTAGGAATTGTTGTTGGTGCCACTTATCCTGATGAATTAAAAAAAATAAGACTAAATAATCTTGATATACCAATTTTAATTCCTGGATTAGGTTTTCAGGGAGGAGACTTTAAGTCTACAATTCAAGCAGGAAAGGGCGGGTTAAATATCTTGAATTCATCGCGAGGAATATGTTTTCCTAAAGAAAGTTTTGAATCATTATTAGATTATGAAAAATGTGTAACTGAAGCATTGTTAAAGTTTAAAAAAAATATAAAAGATTTTGATTAATTGATAAGATAAATATTATGCAAGAAATAACAATAGATAGTATTAGAGTTAGCCTTTCAAACTATCAAAGAGTGGTGATACTTAAATTAAAATCCAAAGACCTATACATTCCTATATGGGTCGGGTCAAATGAGGCTGATTCAATTGCGGTAAAACTTCAAAAAGTTAATCTTCCAAGGCCACTAACACACGATTTGATGATTTCACTATTCGAAAGATTAGAAGTATCAATTGAATACGTATTGGTAGATTCTATGAAAAATGAAACTTTTTTTGCAAAAATTGCAATGAAAATAAACGATAAAATAGAAATGCTAGATTCTAGAGCATCAGACGCAATTGCACTTGCGGTAAGAGCATCTTGTCCTATTTATGTAAATGATGATGTTGTAAATAATGTAGGTGTTTCATTAGATCATATGGCAAAGACAGCTCAAAATAAATCTCAAAAATCATTAATTAATGAAAAACAAAGTATATCAAACGATATTGATTTTTCAGAGTTCAGTGATTTCATAAATAGTTTAGATCTTGATAATTTAGGCAAATAATTATTTCAAATTTATTAACTAAAAAAAAATGCTTGTGAACTATTTTTCAATATGTTAGATTTATCTTGGTTTTCATTCTTGAAAAATAGAATTAAACTATTTAAATCATGAAAAAAAACATAATTGTTTTTGGGAAAATAACTGGCATAGGCTGGTTTGTGGTGATTTTAATAATAGTTTCTGTTCTTTTGGGCAGGTGGGTAGGAGATAAGATTGGGTTACCAATCTTATTTGCATCTCTAAGCGGACTTATTGGTGTTGTTATATCTATATTAGGTATAAGAGCTTCAATAAAAGATATTTTAAATAGGAAATAATTGATGATAAAAACATTGGTTCTACCAGTATTCTTGGTATTATTCATAACTTCTGTTTTAGGCGGAGCAATAGGTGGAGTTCTACCTATTGGTGGTTTTTTTCAAAGTCCAATCGCACATATTCAATTGCCAGCTGAGGCAATACCTGGATTAGGAATTTACAACACTTCATTAACTTTTTGGGTAAGTATCTTGGTTCTATTAGCTTTTATATTTTTTTCAACAAAAAATTTAAAAAAAATTCCTGAAAGCAGATTACAAAACTTAGCTGAAGTTGTTGTCGAATTTTTCTTAAATTTAGCAAAAAGTATTTCTGGCAGTGAAAAAGGTAGAAGATTTGTTCCTGTAGTTCTTTCAATTTTTCTTTGCGTAGTTGTTTCTAATTGGGTTGGTGTATTGCCAGGAGTAGGCACAATAGGAATTGTTGAATCTGCTGAAGTTGTTTATGAACACAAGAAACATAAACTTGACACTGATGATTGTCACGGCTCAGATCACGGCTCAGATCACGGTTCAGATCACGGCTCAGAAAAGAAAGAATTTACCTGTAAAAAGGCACTAAAAGAACATTTAGTAATTTTTGATCAAACTTTTATGGGGATAAAATATTTACCTCCGGGAAGAGGTGAATCAAGTATTGAAGAAGGTGGTGGAGTAGTTCTTGTAAAAGATGTAATTAAAAATGAAAGTTTGATTCCAGAAGGAAAACATGAAGGAAAAA
>Ga0163111_10001230_pt1 | contig 15689 bp, 18 predicted proteins | sample CRUFie1St18metaG_FD_109645 | JGI IMG/M metagenome (GOLD analysis project Ga0163111, IMG submission 109645) | Marine microbial communities from the Costa Rica Dome - CRUD Field 142mm St18 metaG | ecosystem: Environmental > Aquatic > Marine > Oceanic > Photic zone | place: Costa Rica: the Eastern...
CCTCTGGCTCTGGCTCTGGCTCTGGCTCTGGCTCTGGCTCTGGCTCTGGCTCTGGCTCTGGCTCTGGCTCTGGCTCTGGGGCGGGTTCAGGCTCCACCTCAGCTGGTGGAGTTATTGGCACTGATGCGGGCCTATCATTGCTATCATCACCGCCAGATAAACCAGCCGCGGCTAAACCGCCTGCTGCTGCAACGCCTAATCCACCTAATGCTACTGTACCTAAACCTATACCACCTCCACTAGCACCAGCGCTTGCCCCTGCAGCCGCACCAGCGGCGGCGGTACCAACCACAGCTACTGTAGTTGTACTAGTTATAATTGCTGCTTGTTGAGTTAAGTAATTTGCTAAATCAGTATGGCCATTAGCTATAGCATCTTGTATGGGGGTATTACCATCTACACTTACTGCATTAATATCAGCACCTTGTTTAAGCAGTAGATCACTTATTTGACTATTACCATTACGTGCTGCAATATGTAGCGGAGTTTTACCATTTGTTGCAGCAATATTTACATCATACCCGTTGGCAATATATTGCTGGGTTTTAGCTATATCACCAGCATGTATAGCATTAAAAAAATCTTGATAAGTAGAATGCGCATTAATTGGCGCAAAAGCAAATAATAACGCTGTAACAGATGCAGTAGTATTTTTTATGGTTTTGTACAAATTTAGCCTCTATTCACTAGGCTAGCAAATAAGAGTAAATATAATGTTAATTTTGGATGATTATTTTAGTAACAAATTAATACAGCTTAAATCAGTGTAATTAAGCTGATTGCTAATTACCTTTTTTACATTTGGTTTGGCCTTATAGGCTATTGGCAAACCACAATTTGATAGCATATCTAAATCATTTGCACCATCACCACAGGCAATAGCCTGGTTAAGCCCTATACCAAGCTCAGCACAGGTTTGGCGCATAATCTTTAGCTTAGATTGCCTATCTAAAACAGGCTCTTGCACGCCTATTAATTTATCTGCACTATCAAACTGCAAAATATTTGCGTAGTGCTTATCAAAGCCTAGCTCATCTGCTACTAGCTGGCTAAATAGGGTAAAACCGCCACTTACTAGTACAGTGTACACCCCGCGCTGTTTTAAATTTTTTAGTAATTCATGTGCACCTGAGTTAAATTTTACCTTAGCATGGTAAATATCTAAAAGTTGTTGCTTACTTACACCCTTTATAAGCTCAATACGGCTATGCATACTTTGGGTAAAATCCAACTCACCACGCATAGCACGGGCGGTTATATCGGCTACTTTATCGCCTAGACCCATTTGTAGGGCGATTTCATCAAAAAACTCATTATCGATAATGGTAGATTCCATATCGCTGATAAACAGCTTGTAATCAGTGCCCTGCTCTACCTCAAAAATATCAGTATTTTTAGCCTCAATGTGTTTATCTAATTGTTCTACCTTATAGGTATTATCGCTATTTTGTGATATTGCTATAAACATGGCACAAATCATAATAGTATACGGCCCTACTGCAAGCGGTAAATCTGCCTATGCTATGGATTTAGCAAAACAGCTAGGTGGTACTATTATCAACTGCGATAGCAAGCAGATATACAAAGATTTACGCATTATCACTGCCCGCCCTACTAAGCAGGACGAGGCTACAGTACCCCATAAATTATATGGCTGTATTGATGGCAGTATAAACTTTACCACCGCCGATTGGATTAAACTAGCAGTAAAGGAGATAAAGCAAGCAAAACAACCAATACTAGTAGGTGGAACAGGCCTATATATTACTAGCTTGATAGAGGGATTATCGCCCATTCCACCCATAGATAGTAGCATCCGCCACAAGCTAGAGGCTATGGATATAAATGAGTTAAATAACGAGTTAAAAATAGTTGATAATGCTGCCTATATAACCGCTGCTAATAACCCTGTACGTATTATCCGCGCTATGGAGGTATATAAAGGCACTGGTAAAACCATGAGCCATTGGCAAAGCCAGCCACGTAACAAGTTTTTTGAGCTAGATAATTTTAAATTACTGGAGCTACTGCCCGATAGACAGCAAAACTATAAAAATGCCGAGCAACGCTGGGATGTAATGCTACAAATGGGCATTATTGATGAGGTTAAAACCTTAATGGCCAAAAACTACCCTAGCCACCTGCCCATAATGCGCGCCCATGGTGTGCCGGAGCTAATAAAATATATTAATGGCGATATAAGCCTAGAGGAGGCCAGCATAAAGGCCAAACAAAATACCCGTAACTATATAAAACGCCAGCATACTTGGTTTAAAAATCAGTTTAGGTATAAAAAGGAACGAGTTTAATATTTGCACCCATTTATAACGCTAATGCTGGATAAGAGATCGACAGGCAATTTAACTTACCTTGCGTCTAACACTATCATTAGCCGCATGTTGGCGCGCCCTTTGGGCCGATTCGAGCAAAGCTCGAAAAGGGCGCGCATCCTTAAATAATTTGATCTGATAATCAAATTATTTAAGGGGGTGGAGGCATAACAAACACTACTAGTAGAACCAAAAGTTAAATTGCCAATATATGATGTCTCCATAAAAAAAGGCCGCTACAAATGTAGCGACCTTAAAACCCCCGCAGCACGGTACGGGGGAAGGTGGCTAACTCCTTACCTTGGAGTTAGCCACCAACATTTGAGGCAAAACCGGCCTAAGACCGGCTTGCCACAACTGCGGCAGCGGAACCATTTCATGGTTTCTCCTTTTTTGCTCAACCACAGTGTAGGGGCTGTGGGAGCTGAAAAAAAGTTTAACGAGCCGGCATGCGATAACACACACCACTGAGGCTTTACCCCCAGCTGAGCGCCCTCCTTTTAGGCGCATAACAATGAGTAGCATAACGCGCTACCCTTACGCCAACAACTCTCCATGTTCGATCTCGAAGCGCGGAGTTAAGCTGCACCCATATGTGCATGCAGCTAGCTGTTGGAAAAATTCCAGCACTATAATACCACAAAATCACCCCCCCCCCGTCAAATCGCTGTAGCACTATAGCTTGAACTCATCATTAATATAAACTAATTACACTACATGGATAAAAACATTGTAGAAACCCTAATGGGCGCGTTAGTGCTTGTTGTAGCTGGTATATTTATTGCCATTGCATATAAATCTGGCAACTTTAATACAGGTGAGAGCGGCTACCCAATTACCGCTAAGTTTGAGGGGGTAGATGGTATAACAATAGGTAGTGATGTACGCATAGCCGGTATTAAAATTGGCACTGTTACAGGCCAAACCCTTGATGTTAATGATTACATGGCACAAATGACCTTAAATATAGATGATGAGGTTAAAATACCACTGGATTCATCCGCTGCAATAGTTAGTGAGGGGCTGCTTGGTAGCAAATATGTAAGCATTACCCCAGGCGCAGAGGAAGAGTTTTTAAAATCTGGTGAAGAGGTAGAGATCACCCAATCATCCGTAAATTTAGAGGCTCTGCTAGGTAAATTTGGCTTTGGCTCAGCAGAGGATAACTAATGCTACGCATATTGCTATTTTTATTAGTCCCATTTTTTGCCTTAGCACAAAATGATTATGGTTATGATCCAGTTTTTGAGGGCGAGCCAGACTTTATAAAAACTGAGGAAGATAACAATAAAACTAAAGTTTTTAATGGGGGTGAGGATTTATTTGGCTTTGTTGAACAACAAAACAAAGCTAACCGCCTAGATTTTAATAGCATACAAGGCACAAAAACTAATAAAGCACGTTTGCAGATATTAAATAAAATCACCACCCGTGTTATAATTAAAGATATAGATATAAACCAATCACATACAACCGGGCGCATTACTGTTACCCCGCAAAATTGTACAATTGCTGATCGTAAAAAAACTAATGAAAATCTAGCCTTTTTAAAGGTAAAAGATAATGACCCAGAACAAGGTGAAATAGATATTTTTACCGGCTGGCTGCTAAGTGAAAACACTGCACTTAGCCAGTTTGAACACCCAATATATGATATAGTATTAGTCCAATGCGTAAATTAGCTTTTACATCTGTGCTTGTTATTGCCTGTAGTTTTAGCCATGCTATTGCTAACTCCAAGCTTGGTAAATATACGGGGCTACCTGTACCGCGCTTTGTTAGCTTAAAATCAGCGCAGGTTAATGGACGTACTGGCCCTGGCTTTAAACATCCAATCGATTGGGAATACACAAAAAAAGGACTACCAGTACAAATAATTGCTGAATATGAAGAATGGCGCCAAATTAAAGACTTTAATAATGACATAACATGGATACATGGCAGCTTGTTGTCATCTCGCCGTTATGCAATTACTAAGCAAGATGTAACTGCCTATAATAATGGTATATTTTCTAGCTATCCAAGCATGAATATACAAAAAGGAGTCGTTATCTCTGTTGTTAAATGCGAGGCTAACCGCTGCCAATTAAGCTACAAAACAAACTCAGGTTGGGTTGATAAATCCTCTCTTTGGGGTATAAAGCTAAATGAGATTTTTTAAGAGTTCTTGTCTGAAAAGATATTCTAAACTTTCTGCGTACCAACAAGTTGCCATATAGGGCTACTTCCATTTAAGTCACGTTCAAATGTCCAGATATCACGTACGTTTTCTATCTTGTTTTTACTGCCTTTAGTCACCTTACCGGCACTATCTCTTACAAAATTAATCTGCTCGCTTAAAAACTTAACTACTATGCTAGCAATATTTTTATGTAAATCTATGTTGATAACCTCGCTCTGCTCAACTGAAACTAAAGTTTGTACAGGCTGAGATTTTTGTTTTTCACGCTCATCAATCGCTTTGGCAAAGCCATCATAAGTATTTTTATCTAATAGCTGTTTTAGCAAATCTTTATTGCCTGCCGCGTAAGCATCTAATATTACCTCAAACGCATTTGCTGCATTATCGCTAAACTGCTGTAGTTTAAATTCAGGCATTTTCTTTTTTAAGTTCAATACATCAGCTTTTAGATGTTCAGGTAATGTTTCTTCTGGCTCCTCAATTACTACACCAGCATTTGTTTGTGCTATCTTTTTTTCTTCAACTTTTACCTTTTCACTAATCTGGTTCAACACACCTTTTAAATCCTGCAAATTGCGTAAATGCTGTTTTTGTTTTTCAATCTTTTCTTTTTTAGTAATGGTATGTATTTTTTTACCACCCTCTTGGTGTGGCTTATTTGCGGGTTTGCTTTGATTAATATGCTCTTTTTTACCAAAAGCGCCTGTAAGTTTTAAAATAAAAAATAGTGCGATGCCTGCTGATAATAATATATCCCAATACTGTATTAATAATTTCATTGCTTGATTATAAAATAACTAAAGTTTAACTATAATAATAACAATTATATCTAAATTTTTTATGAATACCACTAAAGAAAACACCAATAATGCAAGTGAGGCACAAATCCCACAACCTAAACAGCGCTTAAATACTCACTACATTAAGGACATGAGTTTTGAAAACCCATACAGCCCACCAAGCTCTGAGTTTTTAAAGGCCAAACCACGCCTATCGGTAGATTTTGATTTAAAAGCACGCAACTTAGTAAACTCAACTTATGAGCTATTAATACAAATACGTGCTGAAACAAAAGCAGAGGTAGAGCTAAAAGATAAAAATGAAGAACGCAGCCTATTTTTAGTAGAACTAGCCTATGGCGGTGTATTTACTATAGACCCAGCTATAACTGAGGAAAAGCAAATCCAACAAATTTTACTAGTAGATTGTGCTACTACTTTATTCCCATTTGCTAGACGTGTAATTGCCGATACAACTATGCATGGCGGTTTCCAACCACTACTGCTGGAGGCCATCAATTTTGAGGCACTATATGCCACTAAATTTGCTAATGATACAGCGGCAGCCTAGATAGGCTTAGGTTATAGGGGTTAGGGGTTGTAGAGTTATAGATAATTAACTTTTCTATACCTACTCCCTAAAACTTTTTCCCTAACTCTGTATCTCAATAAATACTCTTTTTATCTCTGGCACCTCGGCTTTTAGGGCCTTCTCTGCTTTTGCTACTGCCTTTTCAACCGTACCGGCTTTTACATTATCTTTATAGTCTAAAGTAACATTTACCAATATATCGTCCGGCCCCATATGCATGGTTAGTAACTCAGTTACTTTACCATCGCCTAACTGTTTAGATAAAATATCATTTATTTTGCGTAAATCTTTTTGATCTACCGCCTCACCAATTAGTAGGCTTTTACTCTCATAAGCTAAAAATATTGCGACCACTGCTAGCACTATAGCTATTAGTATGGAGGCAATACCATCCCAGATTGGTGCATCATACACGCTACTAATAGTTACACCTATTAGTGCAATAAATAAGCCTAGCATGGCGGCGCTATCCTCTATTAATACAACAAATATTGGGGCTTTTTTACTGCGTATTACGGCTTGCAAATGGCTCAAGCGGCCACGATGAGCGTTAAACTCTTTATATGCTATCCACCAAGCTACACTCTCTATAGCTATGGCAATACCTAATACTATGTAGTTAATATAAACTTTTTGCAGCGGCTCTGGGTGCATAATTTTATGAATACCCTCATAAAGGGCTACCCCTGCCCCAACTGCAAAAATAAGTACGGCTACTACAAAGCTCCAAAAATAGACCTCCATACCATAGCCAAACGGATGCTTTTTATCTGCAGGTTTAGCAGAGCGTTTTATACCAAGCAATATTAGCCCTTGGTTGGTAGTATCCACTACGGAGTGTATAGCCTCACTCAACATAGCAGAGCTTGCGGTTATAAATGCTGCTACAAATTTAGTAATTGCAATAAGGCCATTGCCGATTAACGCTGCAATAACCACTTTAATTGATGAATTTGCCGATGCCATGCATCTTATTTATTGCTAATTACAAAACTGCTCAACCTTTTTATTATGCACAAGCACTTGATGCTTAGTTTGCAATGTATCGCTACGGCTTGGGTAGATAATATTAGCAAAGCTGCAATCAATCGCGGTAGTATTTGTGCAAGCTGGTATCAATAGCATCGCTATCAAGATGCTTATATTTATCAGTAATTTTTTGGGATTGTTTAAAAACATAAATTTTATGATTAGCAGTTTTTAGCTGCTCAGTAGCTTTACCCTTTTTATAGGCAAAATAGCAGGCCAAGCTAATGGCTGAAACAAGGCCTGCTATTAGTAGATAGATAATTAAGTTATCCAACTACTTCTCGCGGATTACAAAGGCTAATAGGCTTGCTAGCGCTACACCGGCTGATGTTACAAGCCCTGATAATTCAGGAGTAAAATTTACGCCTAGCACAGTTGCAAATGCAATAATGCCAAACCATGAGCTAGCCTCAGTTAGCCTTGCTGTTATGTAATTTAAAATTTTCATAAACCCTCTTTTGTTTGAGGGTATTATTATTTATGAAGTGGCTTTAGGGAAGTGGCGTGCGATCAATATATAGATTATAACCATTGTACATTACTTGAACTCCCCTCCCATTGGGAGGGGTTGGAGGTGGGTGTAACAGCAGTAGTCAAAAGTAAATTAGCTAATTCGTAACGAATTAGCTCAAAGTCTACGCAGCCCCTCCCGAGGGGGAGGAAAATTTATTACCTAAACTAGTGCCTAAAAGTACGCTTACCACAAAATGCCATGGCAATATTATGCTTATTGGCTGATGCTATTACTTCATCATCTCTAATACTGCCACCTGGCTGTAAAATAGCGGCTATACCATACTCGCTAGCTAGCTCTACATTATCTGCAAACGGGAAGAAAGCATCAGATATAAGCGTTGCGCCCCTAGCCTGCTCACCTGCTTGAGTGGCTGCTATTTTAACGCTACCGACGCGGTTGCTTTGCCCAGCACCTATGCCAATAGTTGTGTTATCCTTTACTAAAACAATAGCATTAGACTTTACATATTTAGTAACTTTAAAACCAAATAATATATCAGCTACTTGTTGCTCACTTAGCTTAACATCTGTTACTATATTAAGCTCATCTGCACTTAAAGTAGCGTCATCACTAGTTTGCACTAATAACCCACCAGATACTGCTTTTACATCTATCTGCGGCTTAGCATTATTATTAAACTGGCCTGTTATTAGTAGGCGTAAATTTTTCTTTTTAGCAAAAATTGCTTTTGCATCTTCATCAATTGATGGGGCTATAACTACCTCACTAAATATTTTGGTAATCTCCTGGGCAGTGTTAGCATCTATATTACCATTTAATGCAATAATACCTCCAAATGCACTTACAGTATCACAGGCAAAGGCTTGTTTATAAGCAGTAGTTAAGTTATCTGCAACTGCTACTCCGCAAGGGTTTGCATGCTTTATTATTGCTACGCATGGCTTATCAAACTCTGTTACAATGCTTAAGGCAGTATCAGTATCGTTAATGTTATTATAGCTTAGCTCTTTACCTTGCAGTTGCTGCGCATTTGCTAAACTATCGCTAGCACCTTGCATATTATAAAACCATGCTTGTTGATGCGGGTTTTCGCCATATCTAAGGGTTTGCTTATGCTCGGCTGTTAAATTGATATATTTAGTATCAGCACCTGTTTGGGTGTAAAACCAGTTACTTATAATAGCATCATAATGGGCAGTGTGGTTAAAAGCTTTATGTGCTAAGCCCAGCCTAGTATCTGGGGATATATCACCATTAGCCTCAATCTCTGCCTGTATATCAGCGTAATCCGCCGGGTTAGTTACTACTGCAACATGTTTATGGTTTTTAGCAGCAGCACGTGTCATCGCCGGGCCACCTATATCAATATTTTCAATAATTGTATTAAAGTCGTCAGTTTTTTGTAAGGTTTGCTCAAACGGGTAAAGGTTAATAACTAGTATATCTATACCCTCTATACTATTTTGCTGCATTGCATCTACATGATTAGAGTTATCTCTATCTGCTAATAAGCCACCATGTATTTTAGGGTGTAAAGTTTTTACTCTACCATCCATAATCTCTGGAAAGCCAGTATGATCAGAAACTTTTGTAATTTTAATGCCAGCCTCAGCTAATAATTTAGCCGTACCACCAGTGGATAGTATTTTATAGTTTTGTGAAGATAAAAACCTAGCGAACTCAACTACATTGGTTTTATCAGAAACCGAAATTAAAACGGTTTTATTTTGAGTTTTCATTAGTAGCAAGCTGGCTGGATGGGGGGGCCAACTTGCCGCTAATAAAAACGCGCTTTACCTTTTATATATCTGGCCTTAAAACTCAACTACAAATTATAAAAATTATGCCAAATATTGTAATCTACACAAAGCCAATTTGCCCATACTGCGTTAAAGCCAAAAACTTACTAAAAATAAAGGGTGTTGAACAATGGGAGGAGATAGATATATCCGCTAACCCAGACAAACTAACCGAAATGCTAGATAAATCTAACGGTGCACGCACAGTACCGCAAATATTTATTGGCGATACGCATGTAGGCGGTTTTGATGATTTAGATGCCTTAAATAACGCAGGCAATTTAGATAAATTATTAGATTAGAAAAGTTCAGACAAAACACCACCTGTGGTAGTTGTTAGTGATACAAAAATGTGTTATATGACAACTAAGGGTGGAAAATGCAAAAGAACAAACACATATTATTATCAGTAGTACTTAGCTTACTTATAGCTGATGCATCAACATGGCATAATGCGGCCCCACCTCAAATAGTTGATAGAAACATTGATTACTATCATGACCAATATTATCGAAAATATGATGGTAATTGGGGCGATAAAAGAGTAACTGAGAGCAACTCAGACTTAATCCATGACTACTATAAAAATGGTGGCAACGGCTACGATTGGTATTGGGATTAAGTTATATAAAAACCTATATAAAAAAGGCGGCTAAATAGCCGCCTTTAGTATTTTTATTAAAGCTACTTGCAACATTCTACTACTTTAGTTAATTGGTAAACACCAGATACACCAACTAAAATATAGATAACTTTTGCAACAACACTAGCACCAAAAATAGCACTCACTAGGTTAAAATCAGCTACAGCAACAAGGCCCCAGTTGATTGCCCCAATTGCAGCAAGTAGTAATGTAATTAAATTAATACTTTTCATAAAAACTCCTAAGTTGTAGTACTTTTATTGTATCATAAAAACCTCAGGTTGCAAAAAACACCCCCAAACCCACCAATGGTTATGGTGTATTTTTAGTGTTTTACTATATATATGGTATAATTATATCCCTACAGATGTCTAACATCAGCTAAATGGCCTTTTATTGCTGCTGCTGCTGCCATCGCCGGGCTCATTAGATGGGTACGCCCCCCTCTACCTTGGCGCCCTTCAAAATTACGGTTACTGGTAGATGCACAACGCTCGCCTGGCTCTAACCTATCTGCATTCATTGCTAAACACATGCTACATCCTGGCTCACGCCAATCAAAACCAGCTTGGCTAAATATTTTATCTAGGCCTTCACTTTCAGCTTGATCTTTTACCAAACCACTACCTGGTACAATCATAGCATATACATTATCTGCTACCTTACGCCCCTTTACTGTTTGGGCAACCTCGCGTAAATCTTCAATACGGCCATTAGTACAACTACCGATAAACACTTTATCTATAGCTACTTGGTTAATCGGCGTGCCTGCCTGTATACCCATATAATCTAATGAGCGCTGCACAGCCGCAGCACGGTTAGCATCAGTAAAATCAGTTGGTGCTGGTATATTATCAGTAATTGCTATCACATCTTGTGGGCTAGTACCCCATGTAACTTGCGGGGCTATATCTGCAGCATTTAGCTCTACTTCAATATCAAATTTGGCATCTATATCTGTTACCAAAGTTTTCCAGTATTCTACTGCAGCCTCAAACTCTTCCGCCTTTGGCGCTAGCTTACGCCCCTTTACATAATCAAATGTGGTTTGGTCTGGCGCTATTAAGCCTGCACGTGCACCTGCCTCTATACTCATATTACAGATAGTCATACGGCCTTCCATACTAAGGGCTTTTATAGCCTCACCTGCATACTCAATAACATAACCAGTACCACCTGCTGTACCAATTTTACCTACAATAGCTAACACTATATCTTTAGCAGTAACACCTGCTGGCAACTTGCCGTTAACAGTAACACGCATATTTTTACTGCGCTTTTGGATAAGTGTTTGGGTAGCTAATACATGCTCTACCTCACTAGTACCTATGCCAAATGCTAATGCGCCAAATGCACCATGAGTAGCTGTGTGGCTATCTCCACATACAATAGTTGCACCTGGTAAGGTAAAACCCTGCTCTGGCCCTACAATATGTACAATACCTTGGCGATTATCCATCAGAGGTATGTACGGCACGCCAAACTCTTTAGCGTTTTGCTCTAGGGTTTCTACTTGTATACGGCTAGTCTCATCAGCTATGCCTTTAGCTCTATCCGCAGTTGGCACGTTGTGATCGGCCACTGCTAATGTGTTATTAGGTTGGCGCACTTTACGCCCTGCTGTACGCAGCCCCTCAAAAGCTTGCGGGCTGGTTACCTCATGTACTAAGTGCCTATCAATGTAAATTACTGCTGGGTCGCTATCATCAACTAAATGAGCATCCCAAATCTTGTCATATAGGGTTTTACCCATATACTACTCAGCTGTTTCAGCCTTTGGAGCTTCCTTTTTAGCTTCTGTCTTAGGTGCAGCTTTTGCATCAGATTTTTTAGTAAAATCTAACTTCTCTTTAATACGAGCCTTTTTACCAGTTAGGCCACGCATGTAGTAAAGCTTAGCACGGCGTACAACACCACGACGCACAACTTTAATGCTTTCAACCAATGGGCTGTATAGAGGGAAAACACGCTCTACACCCTCACCACTTGCAATTTTACGAACTACAAAATTGCTGTGAATACCACGATTTTTACGAGCTATACACACACCCTCAAAAGCCTGGATACGCTCATTATTACCCTCACGGATACGTACGTTTACACGTAATGTATCACCAGCTTGAAACTCTGGTATATCTTTACCTTCAGCTAGTTGCTGGACTTGCTCTTTTTCAAACTGCTCAATTAAATTAGTCATAATGCGTAAAATTTAAGGATGGGTTGTTTAGCAGATAGTTACAGATACATCAAGTAAAACTATCTACCTAGTTGTTGACAAGCTATTTCATCTCTTTCTAAAACTGCTGTAGCTACTTGCATTGCGCTAGGGTCTACTTCAGAATTTGGATTTTGCTCAGGTAACTCTATATTACCATTTTGAGCAGCCTCGGCAATGTCAAGTAATGGGGCTAGGTTTATTCTACCTAACTCTGGGCTATGTATTGCCTGAGTTGCAGTAAAATAAAAAGGTTGCTCTGCTTCTATCTCAATTTGGTCAACCAAATCCTGTAATTCTGCCCCACAGTAATCATAATCTGGGTCTAAGCGATTAAATTGCCTGTCCAAAAAGCCCCCTCTTATTGTAAGCCCAATCCCGCAAAGTATTGTGAGGCATAGCCTAGCTACATTTGAACGTAATAATGTATTTGTACGCGACATAAACACACTTTAACAAGCAAAAGTTAAAGTAATGTTAAACCTACTACAATTGATTGACTAATCACCCACTACATCACCACGCCAGCGGTTTATTTTAGCCTCTGGCAGCTTATCATGCGCATCTAACATATATTGCTGCCATATTTTAGCTGGCAGGCTACCACCAGTTATATCTTGCATGGGGTTGCTACTATCGTTACCTACCCATACGCCTGTTGTGTAGTTAGGCGTAAAGCCAACAAACCAAGCATCTCGGTAATCTTGCGTGGTACCAGTTTTACCTGCTATATCACGCTCAATATCTATATTTTTAGCAGTACCATACTCAGCCACTGCAAGCAGGCAATCATTAATCATATCGCTAATTTTATTGGTAATTAGCTGATACTCAGGCTTGCGTTTGCGTTTGTATAAAACATCACCATCTGGTGTAGTAATTTTGGTAATTGCGTGTATATCTTGCTTTTTACCACTTGCTGCTAGGTAGGCAAAGCTACGCACTATCTCCATCAATGTAACCTCGCTAGTGCCTAAAGCTGTGCTAGGCATATTACGCAGCTTACTATCTATGCCAAAACGCTGGGCCATGGCTATGGCCTTATCGCGCCCTACATACTCATTAACTATAACAGCCGGCACATTGCGTGATGCAGCTAATGCATCTTTTAAACTTACATGGCCTTTAAATTTATTATCATAATTTTTAGGTTGCCATTTTTTTACTTTAATTGGTTTATCCTCAACCAAAGTTTGTGGGTTAAACCCATGCTCAAACGCTGCCATGTACGTAAATATTTTAAATAAACTACCTGGCTGGCGCTTAGCTTGGGTAACCCGGTTAAACTGGCTTTGGGCGTAATCCACTCCCCCTATCATTACCACTATTGCGCCATTTTTATTAATACTAAGTAATGCTGCTTGGCTAACTTTTTTATTAGTTGGAGTATTAAAAAAGTTAACCGTAACGGCCTCCTCCGCTGCGTTTTGTAAGGCTGGCTGTAAGGTAGTATGCACTATTATATTATGCTCACCAGGAGCAATTTTATTGGGGATCAAATCTAACACATAATCAGTAAAGTAACGCTTTGCTGTACCATCAGTTTTTTGCATGGTTGTAATTAGTAAATCCTTGCTGGATGCATTGCGCTTCTCCCTCTCATCTATATAGCCTGCTGCAACCATTTTAGCCAAGGCCTCCTCAGTACGTAGGGCGCTACGCTCTTTATTTATAAGTGGGGAGTACCTGCTAGGTGCTTTAAGTAGGCCGGCTATCAAGGCAGACTCATACAAATTTAAATATTTGGCAGATTTACCAAAATAACGTTGCGATGCAGCATCCACCCCATATGTACCACTACCAAAATAAGTGCGATTTATATACATCTCAAAAATTTGCTGCTTGGTAAATTTTTGCTCTAGCCAAAAGGCCAACATAGCCTCTTGTATTTTACGCTTTAGGGTACGTTTAGGGCTTAAATACGCAATTTTAGCCAATTGCTGCGTTATAGAGCTACCACCCTGCTTAAAACTACGGTTAGTTATATTAATATAAATTGCCCGTATAAGGCCACGTATATCAATACCACTATGCCTAAAAAAGCGTCTATCCTCTACTGATACTACTGCATTTACTAGGCTTGAGGGCAGTTGGTTAAACTCTAAATACTCACCTTTTAAATCCCCCCTACTTAGTATCTCATTACCTTGGGCATCTAATATAACAACGCTAGGCCTTAGCTTGTTTTCATATAACTTATCTAAATCTGGTAAATCATGACTTAGGTAAATTACAAAGAAAAACCCAATAATCACCAACCACACACAAATGATTATGGCCCACTTAAAAAACCAACTAAAAAATGAAAAAGGTTTTTCTACATTATCGGCCATGTAGGTACATTACAGAGATTTTTATATTTTCACTACTTTTTATAGTATTTATTATATGAAAAGAAGTACATAACATAATAAACTTAGAGCCTCCCTCCTAAAAATAGGCAAAAAAAAGAGCCGCCTTACAAGGGCAGCTTTACAAAAGCACAAACAAAAAAGGAGCAGCAAACGCTGCCCCCTCAATGCTCAGCCAGTAACACTCCACGGGGGAGGTTACTGGGCTGAATACTGACAAACGCTCTACTTGCAGCTGGAGTTCGGGAACGCCTGTGTCGTAACCCCTTCTTGCAACTCAGTTGGCTGACCACCTCGTTTCATCATGGGCAAATACACAAGCTGGCAGTCTGGCCTTTCATCGGCAAACAGCAATCGATATAACGTGTTGTCACCAGTTACCGGATACCAGCCATCCTCTTGATGCTGAAAATCTGGCACTTCATCACAACCGTGTCCCACAACCTCAGGTGAGGCATACGGACCATTGTCAATCGTCTGGAAGGCATTGCAGTTTGCAAGAAATTCACGCACTTCTTGCTCATCGGCATGTCCACGGTAAGACTCTGCAAGGTCGCGAATTTCTGCAGGCCATACCCAACGTACAACTGCCTGATAACGCTGCCCAGTTTCATCATCAAATGTGAACGAGCCAAAGGAACCAGCCCATGGCACTAGACCTGATAGATGCCGAGGGTACCACTGCATTGGTGCATTAAATGCAATCTGGTTTGAAGCAGGTGCTGGATGCACTAAAAGCCCGCCAAAGAACGACATATCCATGCCCATAGACACGATGTTGTGGGGGTGGGTGTATGTCGTAACACCTTTTCCTACCTCTACAACGATCTCAACCTCCAAAGTTTCAGCCGCTGTTGCCATTTCTGGCCCAGCGGTTTCGGCTTGCGCGGTCATAACGACCTGCGCTAGCAATAGAATAACGAGTACAGAAAACAAAAATGCCCGATTTCGGGTCATTTGCAGGTGGCTTGCGACGTTTCGCATAGCGACCTCCTATAAGTGGCGGCTGCGTGCCGCCATGAACTTAGGGTGCGTGGCCATCGTGCCACGCTCTTCGTTATGTTCTCTACTCTTCTATCACCATCAGCATATGTTTCGCTTGTCAAAATTAAGTCGGCCTCATGAGAGCCAACAATAAGAAGACAGCGATCAACGCCGATAGCTCAATCGGCATAATGGTAAATTGTGGGTCGCTGAAGAGTGTTGTAATCGTTTATGGTATTGCATTAGCGAGGGAAGTATTTATTTGTACGAAATGAATTGTAAAAAAAGTGTCCGAAATGTTTTTCAG
>Ga0163111_10001231_pt1 | contig 15673 bp, 12 predicted proteins | sample CRUFie1St18metaG_FD_109645 | JGI IMG/M metagenome (GOLD analysis project Ga0163111, IMG submission 109645) | Marine microbial communities from the Costa Rica Dome - CRUD Field 142mm St18 metaG | ecosystem: Environmental > Aquatic > Marine > Oceanic > Photic zone | place: Costa Rica: the Eastern...
AGATGTTTTTGCATTGATTTATTTAAATGATTCAAAAAAAGTAATTGCTTTAAATGGGAGTGGTTGCTCGGGTTCTAATGTAAATTTTGAATATTTTCAAAAAAATAATCTTAATGAAATTCCAAATGAAGGAAAAAATTCAGGATTATCAGTAAGTGTGCCCGGAGCAGTAGATGCATGGGAAGATTTATCTAACAAGTATGGAAATTTTTCATTAGATTCTTTGCTTCTTCCAGCAATAGATTTATCAAATAACGGTTTTCCGGTTTCTGAAATTATCGCAGACTACTGGGCTAAATCCCAAAATAAGTTATCTGTTAATAATAATTGTGATTTTTTAATAAATAACAAAGCCCCTAAATTTGGTGATAAATTTATAAATTCTAACTTAGGAAAAACCTTCAAAAAAATTGCTGAAAATGGAAAAAGTTATTTATATAGAGGTGAAATACCAGAAAAAATCGTAGATTATTTAAACCAATTTAATGGTGTTTTAACAGTAGAAGATTTTTATAATCACAAATCAGAATGGGTTGAGCCAATTTCAACAAATTATAGAGGATATGACGTTTGGGAATGTCCTCCAAACGGCCAAGGTATTGCAGCTTTAATAGCCTTGAACATTTTTGAAAACTTTGATCAAATGCAAAATGAATCGCTAAGGCTACATTATCAAATTGAATCAATGAAAATAGCTTTTAAAGACTCATTATGGCACGTTTCAGATCCAAAATTTTATAATGCTCCAATAAATAAATTATTATCAAAGGAATATGCTAAAAAAAGATTTAATGAGATAGATAATAAACTTGCTAGTTTTGATTATGATATTGGATATTTTAATACTGAAGGAGATACGGTATATATATCAGTAGTAGATAAAGATGGTAACGCATGTTCATTTATAAATAGCCTATTTCAAAGTTTTGGTAGTGGCTTGGTTATTCCTAATACTGGAATTGCAATGAATAATAGAGGTTCATTATTCTCTCTTAATGAAAATCATCCTAACAAATTAGAACCAAATAAAAGGCCTTACAATACAATAATACCTTCTTTAATAACAAGGAATGGTAATTTCGTAAGTTCTTTAGGTGTAATGGGAGGATTTCAACAGCCACAAGGTCACCTTCAGGTAATTTCAAATATGTTAGATCAAGAAATGTCTCCTCAAGCATCATTAGATGCGCCTAGATTTAACTTTGACCTTATGTCTTCCAAGGTTAATTTGGAGGATTCTTTTAGAGAAGAAACTTATGGTGTTCTAAGTTCTTTTAAACATAAAATAAATATTTTGAATAATTATGAAAAAGGAACATTTGGAGGAGGTCAAATTATTAACAAATTAAATGATTCTTTGATATCTGGTTCGGATCCAAGAAAAGATGGTTCGGCATTAAGTTATTGAGATGAAAATATGTTTAGTTTCGCCTTATGATATTTCAAAAACAGGTGGAGTTACTAATCATATTGTTAATTATGCAATTGAATTAAGAGATATGGGTAAAACCGTAACAATACTTACAACTTCATCTAATGAAAGATTTCACTTACAAGGTATTAAGATTATTAATTTAGGAAAACCAGTTCCTATCAACTTTGGAAGCACAGTTGCGCAAATCTTTTTAAATTGGAAGAGTTTTTTTAAAATCAAAAATTTTTTTAAAAAAAATAAATTTGATATTGTGCATATCCATGAACCACTTGTGCCTTTTATATCTATTTTTTCAATAATTTTTTCAAAATCAAAGACAATAGTTACATTTCATGCAACCTTAAAAAAAAGTTGGATGTTTATGGTTTGGGGGTATCTATTTAAACCTTGGCTAGAAGATAAAGAAGTTTTCATTGCTGTTTCAGAATCTGCAAAAAATTCTTTACGAAGGTATGGATATAATTTACCTATCCAAATATTACCTAATGGTGTGAGTAAAAATTTTTTTTATAAATCTAAAAATAATAAAAATAATAATAAAATAAAAATATTGTTTGTTGGCAGAAATGAAGAAAGAAAAGGTGTCGAGATTTTAATAGAGTCTTTTAAAATTTTAAAGTCAAGACAACTTAAAAGAAATTTTGAACTAATTATGATTGGTGAAAATATAGAAAAATTGAAAAAAAAATATAATTACTTAGAAGATTGTAAATTTTTGGCCCAGCTCGAAGGAAAAGATTTAGTAGATCATTATTATAATTCAGACATTCTTTGTTCGCCCGCTATTGAAAATGAAAGCTTTGGGATTGTGTTGATTGAAGCTATGGCTTCAAAAGCTGCTGTCTTAGCTTCTGACATAAATGGTTATAACGATTTAGTAGATAATAAAAATGGATTATTGTTTAAAAATAAAGATATAAATGACTTATCAAATAAATTAACTTTATTGATTGAAAATGATAATTTAAGAAATAATCTAATTAATAATGGTTATAGATTTTCAACAAGGTATAATTGGCAAAATATATCAAAAGATATATATAGAATTTACAATGATCAAAAATGAGTGATGTATTCGAAAAATATAGGCAATCTCTTAGAGATATTCTTGATGTATTGTTAATTAATCCAATTCTTTCAATATTAATAAAACTTAAACTTACACCAAATATAGTTACAATTACTGGTTTTGCATTATGTATTGTCGCTGCCTATTACATTTCTACTGGTAAATTTACTACAGGAGGAATTTTAATATTAATTTCAGGGTTTTTAGATATTTTTGATGGGGCCCTTGCAAGAAAAATAAAATTAATTTCAGATAAAGGTGCTTTTTTGGATTCCACATTTGACAGGTTAAGTGAAGCCATCGTTTTAATTGGTTTAATTTATTTCTTTTCTAAAGAAAGTGAATTAAATGCAGTTATTATGACATCATTTTCATTAGTTTTTTCATTATTAATAAGTTATTTGAGAGCCAGGCTTGAAGGTTTGGGTTATAATTCAAAGAGTGGTTTTTTTACAAGACCAGAAAGAGTTTTAGTTGTAAGTTTAGGATTAATATTTTTTAGTCCCTCACTAACTGTTACTGTTTTAGCTCTTGCAAGTGCAACTGGACTTGCTCATCGTTTTATAGTTTTTTGGAGAATAATTAAATAAACATGAAAAAATTAATGAAACTTTTTTTCTTAATTATTATATTTTCTTTTAATTTTGTAGAAAATATTTATATTTCTGCTGACCAAGAAATCGTTAAAGATTTTAATGTTACTTCTGAAATACCAGGAGGAATAAGATTTAAAATTGAGTTATTTAATAATAGTGATATTGAAGATATCCAAGTTAAATTTAAGATTGAAGGTCGTAAATCCTATCAGTATGAATATCTTAAATTATCTAAAGATAACTTAGTTATCGAGCATTATTTTTCCACATTACAGTCATCAAGATATATGCCTCCTGGCAGTCAAATAGAATATTATTTTGAAATTTTCTATAAAGACGGTTCGTCAGTAAAAACTGAAAAGAAAAAAGATGTTTTGTTAGATAGTAGGTTTGAATGGGATAAGGTTTCAGGAAAAGTTGTTGATGTTTATTTCCATGGGCCCGTTTCAAGAAGAGCTAAAAATATTTTAAATGCATGCGAAGAGTCAGTAAATGATATTTCAGAATTATTGGGAGTTGATTCAAATAACAGGATTGCACTAGTTATGTATAACAACTATTCAGAAATGTTTGATGTTGTTGTAAAAAAAAGCCAAACTCAAGCAGGTTCTCTCATCACGGAAGGGCAAGCATTCGCAACTGAAAATGTTGTAATAATGGATGGGGGATCAAGATCTTCTTTGGGCGTAGCAACGCATGAAATAACTCATATTATAGTTGCAAGAGCAACAAAGGATTCATATCTTGGTGTCCCATTGTGGCTTAATGAAGGGTTAGCTGAATATGGAAATATTGAACCTGATTCTGGTTATGATAGATATTTGGAGTGGGCTGTTGATACCAATAGAGTATTTCCTTTTTCTTCACTTAATAGATTCCCTGGAAATCCCAATTTAACTTTAGTAGCCTATGGTCAATCAAAATCGTTTATTGAATTCTTAGTAAGTAAGTATCCTAAAGAAAATATGAAGAATTTGATGAAAGAAATATCAAGTAGAAAATCTATAGATGAAAGTTTCAGTTCTTCATACGGTAAAAATTTGATTGAGCTCGAAGAAGAATGGAGGGACACACTTTTTTCTTCAAAAAATGACGAAATACTTTTAGTGAATACTGATGCTGATGAGAAAAGTGTTAATGAAAATGGATCATGTGGTAATGGAAAAATGGGTTTCGAAACTACGTTAATTTCTCTCTTAATTTTAACTATATTCGTAAGAAATACAAAATTTAAGAATTATATCCGTAAAAAAATAATGTTTTAGTTAATAAATATGTAACATTTATTAACTTTAATGTAATAAATCGTAATATTATTAGTTTAATTTTAAATTATTAAATTAACTAGTAAAGGATTTATTATGCCTGAATTTGATTCTGGGAGCTTAGCATGGATGTTAATCGCTTCTGCTCTCGTTTTATTAATGACTCCAGGATTGGCCTTTTTTTACGGGGGATTAGTCAGAGCAAAAAATGTTGTTAGTACAATGATGTATTCATTTGCTGCAATGGCTTTAATGCCTGTTGTTTGGGTAATCTGGGGTTATTCTTTAGCCTTTGGTGAAGGTAATGCATTTATAGGAGATTTTAGCTACTTCTTACTGAATGGAATCAATATGACTTCACCAGATGCTGCATCTGAAGTTATGTTCGTGATTTTCCAAGGAATGTTCGCGATAATTACTCCAGCCCTGATTACAGGAGCGTTTGTTGAAAGATTTAAATTTTCAACTTATCTGATTTTTATAACAATATGGGTAACTCTGGTTTATGCTCCAGTATGTCATTGGGTTTGGGGTGGTGGATGGATCAGCCAAGGAGTATTTGGTGATCAAGGTGCATTAGATTTTGCAGGTGGCACAGTTGTTCATTTGAACGCTGGAGCAGCAGCTTTGGTTGCAGCTTGGATGGTTGGTAAAAGAAGAGGCGGTGCATCAGGCACAATTGTTGCTCATAACGTTCCATATGTTATTTTAGGAGCTTCAATTCTGTGGTTTGGATGGTTTGGTTTTAACGCAGGAAGTGAACTGGCTGCAGACGGCATAGCAGCTAACGCATTCCTTACTACAAACACAGCTGCGGCGATGGCTGCTTTAACATGGCTTGTTATTTCAGGTTTGCATACAGGAAAAATGAGTGCTGTTGGAGCTGCCACCGGAGCTGTTGCTGGGCTTGTTGCGATAACTCCTGCCTGTGGATGGGTTGATGTAGGCGGAGCATTAATGATTGGCTTATCAGCAAGTTTGGTTTGCTATTTATGCGCACTGGGAATGGAAAAATCAGGAATTGACGATGCATTAGTCGTATTTGGCGTGCATGGAATTGGTGGAGCTTGGGGTGCGTTAATGACAGGAGTTTTTGCTTCTGAATCAATTGGTGGAGTAAAAGGTTTAATCGAAGGAAATGGAATAATAGTTCTAGAACAGTTGGTTGGAATTGTTGCAACTTTCTTATACTCTGGAATCGTAACTTTTATAATATTAAAGGTATTGGATATTATTCCGGGATTAGGACTTCAAGAACCTGAAAACATTGAAATGTCTGGGCTTGATGTAAATGTTCACGGTGAGCGTGGTTATGTTTCTGATGGAGCAGATTAATGAAAATTAAAATATGGAGATCTCATGATTAAAATAGAAGCAATTATTAAACCTGAAAAAGCAACCGCAATTGGATTGTCACTTGAGGAAGCTGGAGTTGGAGGCTACTTTCTTTCAAATGTTACAGGAAAAGGTAACCAGAAAGGTGTTGAAGTAACAACTGGAAGAGGAACAACAAAGATAACAAGATCTTCTGTTCCTAAAACCCTAATAACAACTGTTGTAGATGATTCTCAAAGAAAAAAAGTAATTGAGATTTTACTTGAAAATGCAAAAACAGGTGATGGTGAAATTGGCGACGGAAAGATTTTTATTACTAAAATTGATGAAGCAATAAGAGTTAGGACTAGTGAGACTGGCAAAGAAGCTCTCTAGTAAGGTTTAAAGCAAAAAAAAGAAGAGGCTAACTACCTCTTCTTTTTTTTATTGATTATTTTTTCTCCAACTTGATAGAATGACTAAGTCAAAGTTTATTGATTATATAGGAGCGTAGCTCAGTTGGTAGAGCGAAGGTCTCCAAAACCTTAGGCCGGGGGTTCGAATCCTCCCGCTCCTGCCATACCAAAAAAGCCGAGGTGTTGGAATTGGTAGACAAGCAGCGTTGAGGGCGCTGTGCCTGTATAGGCGTGCGAGTTCGAGCCTCGCCCTCGGCACCATTTTGAGCTTAATTTTATTACTTTTTTAAAAAATTAATGCTAAAATTTTTTTTTAGAAAATCCCTCTTTAATAATTAGTTTATTTTTCAATTTATATAATTTAGAATAAATTCTTCATGGCGACGTAGCCAAGTGGTCTAAGGCCGAGGTCTGCAAAACCTCTATTCGGCGGTTCGAATCCGCCCGTCGCCTCCAATATGGCCGAGGTGGTGGAATGGTAGACACGAAGGACTTAAAATCCTTTGCCTTAGGGCGTGCGAGTTCGACTCTCGCCCTCGGCACCATAGGAAATCAAGCTAACTTTAATGGTTTAAGTCCACCTTTTTTTATTATTAGTTCTTTCTTAAGTAAAAATCTTCCTTCATCTTTCATTACAGAAAAAACGTTATGTATTTCAGCAAAAAATACAACAATAATTGAAGAAACATACGCAAAAAGCAACAGAATTATCACTGCAGAAATACTCCCGTAAACCATATCAAAGTTTCCATATGTGTCTATGTAAAATACAAATAAAGATTTAGTATATTCAAATATCATTGCTCCTATTATTGCGGGTGGTAATGTTCTCCTGAAAATTATTTTTCTTTGCGGGACTATATTGTATATAAAAGTAAAGACACCAATACTTAATAAGGGCGGGAATATATTAATTGTAATGAAATTCCATGTATTTTCTATCCAATTTACCTCATCTGATCCTGCACCTGCTAAACCTAAATAACTGCCAATCTGAGAATAAATCGTGTTTATAAAAATATTTGTACTTAATACAATTCCAATTAAAATTGTAAAAAGCATATCAGTCCCTTTTCTATTATAAAATGTTCTCTTATCTTGCAAATTCCATATCTTGTTCATCATTCTTGTTAATGATCCAAAAACAGCACTTCCTGTCCAAAGTAAACCAATTACAGCTATTGCTCCAACCACTCCTTTATTAAAATCTATTGATTGAAGGTTGTCATAAATTATCGGGCTATCAGCTATGCCTGGAAGTTGCCTTTCAAGAACCTCTTTTACTTGCTCAGTTGCTCTGTCAGTACCAAAAAAAATACCCAAAAAAGCTAATAATCCAAGCAAAAAAGGAAATATGGAAAAAAATATGTAATAAGACATTCCTGCTGCAAGATAACTACCATCATCTTTTGCAAATTTTTTTACAGATCTTACAATTAAATCAAAAATACTTCTAAAAATAATTGGTGATTTAAAGTTATATATAAAATTTAATGCTGAATGTTTAAATTTCATTATTTATTTTTATTAAATTTCTTCATAAATTATTCATATAATATTTATACTCAAAGTGTACATTTTAAATTACTTGAATGATAAAATACTACATGTATAGGATAATAATTGTCTTATAAATGGAGGATCTATTAAATGGCAAAAAAACAAGATTTAAATCAAATCGAACAAATACTTAATGCAAAAAAAAGAAAATTTCCAACTTTTTCAATTGCTCTAGCTTCAGTGTTAGTAATGATATTTGGAATATTATATTTTGATTTTTTTAAATTATTTAACGATGATGTCGATGAAATTCAATATAAAAGTGAATATGTTGTTGTTGAGAAAGGTAATATGGCAACAACGCTTACATCTTCTGGGACAGCCAAAGAAGGCTCGCTTTCAAACTTGTACTCAAATTCTACTGCTGAAGTAACAAAGGTAAACTTTGAAGTTGGTGATGATATTAAGGAAGGTGATGTAATTATATCTTTTGATGATGAAGCAGCTATACGAAATCTTGAAATTGCAAAATCAAATCTTTCGCAAGCAAAACTAACTCTTGAGGAACTTGAAAACAGCCCAACTGAATCTGAAAAATTAACAGCTTCTCAGTCAGTTAAAAGTGCAAAACAACAGCTCGAAATTTCAAAACAACAATTACAGAACGCTCAAATAAGTTTAGAAAATTTGTTAAATCCATCAGATTCATCACTTAACTCTGCCAATGCAAGCTTAGTTTCGTCTCAATCGTCAGTTATATCCGCAAAAAATGCTATTGATAATACTTATGTTGAATTACTAAACTCTCAAAAAACATATTGCGAAACACGATTAACTGAACCTCAATTTGAAGACCAAAAAGTTCCTGTTTGCTCAACCTCTGCACTTCCTATAAGTGAAAATAATATAGCTAGTTTACTTGATGATATTAAGCCTGAAAATGAACCGGCTACCATAAGAGTTACAACGACAAAAGCATTAATATTGGCTAATTCAAACTATACAAATTCTTTGAAAACCTTAGAAAATGCTGAAAGTAATTTAAAAACTTCTCAAGCAAACTATGATTTAATAATCTCACCTTCTCAAAATGATATAAATCAGGCTGAAACAGCTGTGCTTGTTGCCAAAGCTTCATTGGCAGCATCAGAAACTTCACTAGAATCTGCATTACAAAACCAAAAAGATGTTCTTGAAGGTTCTTCTGAATATCAAGTCTTAAGGCAACAAGAAAACGTTTTTTCGGCAGAATTATCCGTTCAAGAAAACCAAAAAATAGTTGATTCACTTCAAATTAAGTCACCTAGAGACGGTGTAATTGGGCAACTTAATGTATCTGTTGGAGATAAAGTTGGCGCAGGCACATTGCTTGGTATTGTAAGTGATATAACATCAATTTCTGTAGATTTATCCATATCTGAATCTGATTTAGAAGGAATTAAGGAAGGATTATTAGGGCTTGCTATATTCGATTCAATTCCTGATCAGCCCTATATTGTAAGAGTTACAAATTTAAGTATAATCCCAAATATCAATCAAGGAATAGTTTCCTATCCAGTTAAAGCAGACATTTTAACTACCAGAGAAATTGCAACTGCATTACCTGAATTAGCAAAATATGCCTCAGGAATTTCAGGTGCATCTTCACTTTCAAATTTCCTGCCGTCAAATGAGACTAGTGGAAATATGGGTGCTCCTCAAATTGATCTTTCTAATATAGATACAGAATGTTTAAGGACTAAGCTTGGTGATGATTTTGAAATTGATGATTTTTCACCAGATATGATGAAAGAAATACAGAGTTCAGGATGTTTGGATAAAACTTTTTCTGACAGAATTTCAAGTCCCAATGCAATATTTAATCTTATTGAGCAATTTTCACCAAGCAAACTTCCTGTAGCTGGTATGGGCGGAAATGTAATCTTGTTAAAGGATTTAAAAGAAGATCTAATTCTTGTCCCTTCTAAGGCTATTAAAAGAAAAGGGCGTGATGCATACGTAATTAAATCAGTAGGCGAAAGTGAAGAACAAGTTCTTGTTAAATTAGGTGAAACTGACGGAGAAAGAACTTCAATTTTAAGCGGCCTAACAGAAGGGGAGGTTGTTATTATGAAATATGAAATCTCTGACAAAGAAAATCTAATAGATAATTTTAAAGAAGATGAAAAACCACAAAGACAGGGACCTCCAAATCCACCTAAAAGTTCTGGCTTCAGAAATAATGCTGGTGAATAATGATAGAACTTAAGTCAATTAATAAGATATACGAAACTGAAGCTGAAAAAGTTCACGCTCTTAAATCTGTAAATCTTGAAATCTCTAAAGGAGAATTTATATCTATTATGGGCCAATCAGGATCTGGGAAAACAACTCTAATGAATATCCTTGGATGCCTCGATAACCCAACATCGGGAGAATATAATATTTATGATAGTAATATTTCTTCTTTGAATGATGACCAAAGGTCCATTTTAAGAGGAAAACTTTTTGGTTTTGTTTTTCAAAGCTACAATCTTCTTCCAAGATTAACAGCAGTAGAACAGGTTGAATTGCCATTAATTTATCAGAATATCGATAATAGAAAAGAAAAAGCACTAAAGGCACTCAATATGGTTGGTCTTATTGATAGGGTAGATTTTAAACCAAGTCAGTTGAGTGGGGGGCAACAACAAAGGGTCTCAATAGCAAGATCGCTTGTTGTAGAACCTCAAGTAGTTTTAGCTGACGAGCCAACAGGCGCATTAGACATTGCGACCGGCAAAGAAGTAATGACGACATTAAAAAATCTTGTAAAAAAAGAAAATATTACTGTAATTATTGTCACGCATGAATCAGACATTGCTGAATTTACAGATAGAACAATCTATATAAGCGACGGAAAAATTACAAAGGATAAAAAAAATAAATGAGTATATTGGATTTAATATTGATGTCTTTTAGAGCTATTTTATCTAATACTTTAAGAAGTTTATTGACTACACTTGGAATTATTATTGGTGTTAGTTCTGTTATTATTCTTATGTCAATTGGGCAAGGGGCTGTAAAAGGTGTTATTGATGAACTAAGTGCATTAGGAACTAATCTAATTTTTATTGAACCGGGCTCTTCAGAAGAGGATGGGCAAAAAGGTGCTGCAGGTACTGCAATAACACTAACAAGGGAGGATGGAGAAGCAATAATGGATGCAAATATTAGCGGCCTAGAAAGATTAACGTCAATGATCGATTTTAATGCCCAAGCGATAACATCATCTAACAATGTTGGTGTTCAAGTAGTAGGAACGGAATTTACTTATTCTGAAATAAGGTCTTTGGAGCTATATGAAGGAAGGTTTATAGATTTAGATGATGTAGAGAAGAAATCACTAAATATAGTTTTAGGTAATACTATCTCTCAACAATTGTTCCCTGACGAATCAGCAATAGGAAAAAATGTAAGAATTTCGATTGCTGGCGGTAGAATTTTATTTAATTTCAGGGTAGTTGGTGTTCTTTCTGAAAAAGGGGCAGGTGTGGGTGTAGATGAAGATAATGCTGTATTTATTCCTGTATCAACTTTACAGGCCAGAATAAGTTTCATAAAAAACCCCACTGGAGAAACAAATGTAAATAATATTATTATCCAAACTTCTGATAATGTTGATGAAATATTAATAAAAGAGGAAATAACTAATATACTTCTTGCTAGGCATAATGTATCAAGCCCTGATTTTATTGTTGAGAGTCAAAAAGACCTGATAGGTGCAGCCTCTGATATAGCAAATATCTTATCATTGTTGCTTGGTGGAATTGCTGGAATATCATTAGCAGTTGGAGGTATTGGTGTTATGAATATTATGCTTGTATCTGTTACAGAAAGAACAAGAGAAATCGGTATAAGAAGGGCTGTTGGTGCAACAAAGGGGGATATTGTTAAACAATTTGTATGGGAGGCACTGACATTAAGCTCTTTAGGAGGAATAATAGGGATAATAATTGGGTCACTCATATCAATAATACTTGATGGACAAATTCAATTTGATGATTTTACAGTAAGAACTGTTATACAGCCCTGGAGTATTATTATAGCTTTTGCAGTTTCTTTTGCTATTGGATTAATAAGCGGGGTTTACCCAGCGTACAGAGCATCAAAATTAGACCCAATACTAGCCTTAAGAAATGAATAGCTATAAAAGATTTCTCTTTTTAAATTGAATAATTGAAAGAAGAAAAAACAACACAAATGTAGTCGTAAACGGTATCCAGTGCCAATTATGAACTCCTAATTTTAGAGGATCCCCGCTTTTGTAATAATAGAATAGAGAAAAATACTTTGTTATATCTAAAGAATCAACTAAAGGTGCAATATTTGCTATTAAGTAAGAAATTAACGCTAACCCTCCTGCAATCCCAATAGAATTAGTTGAACTTCCATTCAATGTTCCAACATATACTGCAATTACCCCAAAAGATATTCCCATTAGAAAAAGATTTAAACATATAGCAAAAAGACCTTCTGCTGAAATATCTTGAGAAAACATTTTACATAGAATGTAATACGACAACCAGTGAACTGTAGCAATAAAAAATGTCTTTATAACCATTGAAAAAACTTTTTGAATTAAAAAACTTTCTCTAGTTATTGGTGCAGATAATATAATATCTAAACTCTTAGAACTTTCTTCATTAGCTGTTGATTTTCCTCCAGAATTTACAGCAACTGCGATTGCAAAAATTGGGGCCATAATAGTAAATATTTGTGCATTCAAAAATCCCTCTATACTACCAAAATCAATTCCTGATTCGCCAGCTATAAATTGAGTAAGTGCCTTAGGGAAGCTGTCTATAATTGTTTGAAATGCATCAAGCTCAATTGTAGAAATAACAAAGACAATATAGAGAGCTAATAGAAAAATACTTATTATCCAATATACAGCAGCTTTTCTGAAATCCCATAATGATTTTAGAAAGATATTACTTAGCATTCTTTTTCCCTTTTTTATAAAATGATAAAAATATTTCTTCTAAATCAGGCTCAATACTTTTGAATGAAGTGACTTTATTTTCTGTAATCTTTTTTATAAATCTATTTACATCACCTTCAATATCAAATATATATTTTTCTCCTGATTTCACAATATTTTTTACACCAATAGATTTTCCGAAACTTTTTTCTTTAATTTCTTTTTTGAAGACTACTTCAAACCTATTCATGGTCATGGATTTTAGTTTTGACATAGTATTCTCAGCGACAATTTTTCCGTCTTTTATTATTGCTACCCTGTCACATAACATTTCTACTTCAGGAAGGACATGAGAGGAAATAAATATTGTCCTGCCTTTCTGTTTATATTCTAGAATTAAATCGTCAAAAACTTGTTGCTTTAATGGATCTAGACCACTTGTAGGTTCGTCTAGTATCAATATATCTGGTTCATGGCAGAAGGCTTGTATTATTCCTATTTTTTGCTTATTGCCCTTAGATAAATTTTTTGCTTTCTTGTTTAAATCAAGATCGAAATTTTTAGCTAATTTTTTTGCATATTTTTCTTTATCTGGCATTTTTCTTAAATATAAAATGTGTTTTAAATATTCTGAACCAGTCATATTTTCGTAAGTAGTAAATTCTCCTGGCAAATAACCAATTAAAGAGCGAATTTTTAAATAATCTAATTTAGAGTCAAGGCCGTTTATTTGTATATTGCCACTTGAAGGAAAAATAAAGTTAAGCATACTTCTCATTGTTGTACTTTTTCCAGCTCCATTCGGGCCAATTAAACCGAATACCTCACCCTCATTAACACTAAATGAAACATTTGATAAAGCTTTAAAAGAACCATAGAACTTTGTAAGTTTTTTTACAGAAATTTTTTCAATCATGTTTTTATTTTATACTTCTAATTTGTATGTTCCAACTCCTTTAAAAGTCTTCCATATAATAAAGACAACAATACATGAAACTATCCCTCCAAAAAATAATGCATTTCTTGTTCCAATTAGTTCAGAAGTTATTCCAATTTCAAAATGACCTATATTGTTTGCAGTCATTGCGGCAACTGAGTGCAAGCTTACTGCTCTTCCTCTCAAATGATCAGGGGAAGTAAGTTGGACTATTGCTTGTCGTACTGTCATCCCAACCGCATCTGTTGCTCCTAAAAGAGTAATAAATAAAGCTCCAAAAAATATTGAAGTTGATAACCCGAAAAAAATTAAAAGTATTCCATAAATGAATGTTGCGCCTAGGACAAGTAAACCTTTTGATTTAATTTTCGATAAAAAAACCACCAAAAATGACCCTGCTATTGCACCAATAGAGTTAAAAGCGGTTAATATTGATACCACTGCTGCGCCACCCTTAAAAAGCCTATCAGCAATAAGAGGCATTATTTGTCTGTAAAAACTTACTACTGTTACACCTATATCAAGAAGATATAGCCCGGGAAGAATCGGATGTTCTTTTACGTAAATAAATCCTTCAACAATATTTTTTACTGGACTCATTTTATTTTTATTTTTTATGTAATTATCATTTCTTATAAATATGCATGTAATTGCCGAAATTAGAGCAACAACACTTCCTATTAATAACGGGTAAGAAGCCCCTAATGAAACTGTTAGTATCCCAAAAAGAATCGGGGCTAATACACTCCCAATTTGAGTAGTAGCAGTGTTTGCTGCAACTGCATTAATCAGAAGTTTTTTTGGTACAAGATTTGCTGTTAAAGCTGACCTTGCAGGCCCACCTATTGTGGAATTTATTGATAATAGAGCTGTTGCAATATAAATATGCCACTGATTTATTGATTCATTAAAAGTTAAATAAAAAAGTATAAATATTATGGTTGTTCCTACGGATTGAGAAATAATTATTATTGTTGTCCTTTTAAAAAAATCTGCAAGAACACCTCCATATAAAATTGATGGAAGCTGGAAAAATAATTGAATTATTCCTAGCATTCCCAAGCTCAAACCAGAACCAGTAATCTCATAAAGAATGAATCCAGTAGCAATTATTCTTAATTGCATGGATAGCATGGTTGTAAAACTGGAAAACCACAAGAGTGAATAATCTCTAATTAAAAATATTTTCCAAAAATTACTATCTGAGATGTTTAAATTCATAAAATTTACAAATTAAAATAATTTAAAAATGATGAAATTAAATTATTTACAGATTCTTTATCAAATGATTCTGCATAAATTCTTGCAAGTGGTTCTGTGCCAGAAAGTCTAACTAAAATCCACTCATCATTTTCAAAGTTGATTTTAATTCCATCTTTCTTGTCTATAAATTTAATTTGTTTATCTATAATTTTTTTCGAATTAAATTTAGATATAAAATCTGTTAATTTTTTAACTGTTTTATCATTTAATTTAATATCGCTTCGTCTATAAAAATAATTCCCATATTTTTCTGATAATTTATAAATAAATTCAGATGAGTTTGATTTTGATTCAATTAAATTTTCTAATATTAACATTGAGCTTATTATTCCATCTCTTTCCAAAAGATGTTTTGAATAAGAGTATCCTCCACTTTCCTCTCCGCCTAAAATTGAATCATTTTTTTCCATGTTTGGAGCTACATATTTAAAGCCAACCTTTGTTCTGAAGCAATTTACTCCATATTTTTTTACAATTGAATCAATCATTGATGTCATTGAAACAGTAGTAGAAATATTTTTTACTATTTTTTTATTTCCTAAAACATGATCAATAATTACACAAAAGGTATATGGTGCTTCAATATAATTTGATTTGTTATCGATTACTCCTACTCTGTCAGAATCTGCGTCAAAAGCAAAGCCAATATCTGCATGAGATTGTTTGACTTTTAATTTTAACTCTGACAAATTTTCGTCTATAGGTTCTGGTTGTTTTATTCCTGGAAAAGAAGAATCATTTGTAGCATTAATTTCCTCAACATTACATTTATTACTCTGCAATAATTTTTTTAGGATTGAACTTGAGGTTCCAAACATACAATCAACAGCTATCTTTAAATTTGTACTTTTAATTTTTTCAACATCAACTGTATTTTTTATTGACTCAATATAATCACTCATTAAATCAATTGAATCATTTTGATCCGATTTGAAG
>Ga0163111_10001232_pt1 | contig 15664 bp, 19 predicted proteins | sample CRUFie1St18metaG_FD_109645 | JGI IMG/M metagenome (GOLD analysis project Ga0163111, IMG submission 109645) | Marine microbial communities from the Costa Rica Dome - CRUD Field 142mm St18 metaG | ecosystem: Environmental > Aquatic > Marine > Oceanic > Photic zone | place: Costa Rica: the Eastern...
ATAATGGCGTTATTACGGAATTAGCACCTTTAACTAAACACTTTTTTGGTACAGACCATTATACTGATTTGATGAATCTTGGTTTTAACGCTTATAGTAAAAATGTATTTAATTATGAAAAAAATACTGAAATTATTGCCAACTCACTTGCGATCAATGAGTGTTTCGATGGACTGATAAATGCATCTAAGAGCAGCATTACATTACAAAGATACAAGGGTCTTGGTGAAATGAATCCATCTCAGCTTGAGGAAACTACTATGAATCCAAAATCTCGAAATCTTATTAAGGTTTTGCCTTTAGAGGAGGGAAATACAGTCGTTTCAGATCTTATGGGCTCAGATGTCGAGCCAAGAAAACAATTTATAAAAGAAGAATACAATAATGTGCTAAATCTCGATATATGATTATATCCACTTGGAATGTAAATTCTATAAAGGTAAGACTTCCAAATGTTTTACAGTATTTATCTGAATATCAACCTGATGTTTTGATGTTACAAGAGACAAAATCGCAAGATGAAAATTTTCCTTTTAAAGAAATTGAAAATTTAGGATACATCTCTACTTTTTGCGGTCAAAAGACATATAATGGTGTCGCTGCTATTACTAAAAAACCTCCGACAAGCTTTCAATTAAACCCTGTTCATATTGATGATAAGGAAATGCGTTCCATACTTATCAATTATTGTGGTATTTGTATATTAAATGTTTACGTTGTAAATGGGAAAGATGTAACATCAGATAAATATGAATATAAATTGAACTGGATGAATAAATTAAAATTATTTACTAAATCGCTTTTCGAGGATTCAGATAATTTGATTGTTCTTGGTGATTTTAATATAGCTCCAACAGATAATGATGTATTCGACGTGCAGTTAACTAAGAATCAAATATTGTGTTCAGAAAAAGAGAGAGATGCTTACCACTCAATACTTAATCTTGGTTTATATGACCTTTTTCAAGACTATGATTTTCCTCCCCAAACTTTTACTTGGTGGGATTATAGGGGTGGCGCCTTTCATAAAAATATTGGTTATAGGATAGATTTAATACTAGGCTCAAAGCCAATACAAAAAAGGTGTATAGAGTATAAAATAGATAAAGACACTCGCCATAAATCGTGGTGCAAAGATGAACCGCGAACATCAGATCACGTTCCGGTGAGAGTTGTCCTTGAAAAATGACTTATAGCTTGTTGATAATTACTTTGCTATTATTTCTAAGAGGTGCTGAATGAAAACGATTATGTTCTACAATTCAAAAGGTGGATCTGGTAAGTCTACATTAGCAGTAAATTTGGCAGCTTATTTTGCGCAAGAGAAAGTTCACACTACTATTGTTGATTTAGACCCACAAGCATCAAGTATGGACTGGCTAAACTTAAGACCAATATCTAAACCCAAAATTTATGGGACGACTAAGTTCAATAAATTACAAAAAAGAAATAAAGATTCCGTTGTTATATATGATTTACCGGCATCACTTTATGGAAACAGATTAGAGAATTATATTAAAAAAGCAAACATGATTATCGTTCCTGTCATGCCATCACCAATAGATATGAGGGCTGCAAAAGATTTTATTCAGTCATTGAGGACCATGGGCCCAATTATTAGAAAAAGAGTTAAGATTGGATTGGTTGCTAATAGATGCAGAGCCAATACTAATATATTTTTGGAGTTGGATGAATATCTTGTAAAGGAGAGGGGAATTAAATACATTACAGCATTCAGAGATAATTCAAATTATATTAGATCCGCTAGGTCTGGATTAGGTATCTTTGAGATGGGGGAATCTATGACGGCTCAAGATAGAGAAGAGTGGAAACCACTTATTCGTTGGATAAAATCAAATTGATGATTGTATGCCTTCTTTTAAATCTTTATATTTAATAACATCTGGGAAAAGGTGATTTAGTTTTTTTACATTTAACACTCTCGACTCCATAAAGAAGCTCATTCTTTTTTTGCTAAATACTTTTTTAGCTTCATTCAAGGTAATGGTTTTTGGCACAGGAAGATTCAGTATCTTACATATTTCTATATAATATCTAGTTGACGTAGTTGGGTTTCCATCACTGACATTAATTATTTCATTTTTAACGCTGCTATCCATAACTTCCCATGAGATTCTTGCTAAGTCCTCAACATGAATTAAGTTTGTTGGCTTAGCTAAATTTTCCTCCATTATCGGCTCTCCAGCTATAATCCGTTCTATTGGTAATCTTTTAGGGCCGTATATCCCTGGAACTCTTAAAATAACGAACTCGTTTTTCGTTTTTTCACAGTAGTTCCTAATAATCTGCTCAGCAATCAATCTTCTCTTCGCTCTATCAGTAATTGGAATACATTTTGCTGATTCATCAACAATCCCTCCTTGATGATCACCAGAGACTCCACTCGTACTAATATATACAATTTTTTTAATTTTATTATATCCCAGAGATTTGCTGAAATTCAGTAGTCTAACGTCTCCTTCGACATCTTGTCTAGGTGGAGCCATATATATTATGGAAGTTTTATCATTAAAATTATTTGCCTTTAATTCCTTATCAAAATCTACTTGATAATGCTCTATATCATTTTTAGTGTTGATTTTCTTTGTTCTTGAGAACTCAATAATTTTCTCGAAGGTATAATTATTGGATATCTTCTTGATTGCATCTCCTAGATATCCACTACCAGCTAAAACTATGATATTCCTATTCATTGTTCAGTTCTCTAATTATTTTTGTATATTGGCCTACGTCTTGCAAGCCATCTATTATTCTTATTCTTCTAAACATATCGCACTCATCTATTATAAATCTCTTATTTGGAACGATTAACGCAACATCATAATCTTTCAGCTTATGTTTATATTTTTTAATAAACGCTTTTAAGGCGTCATTACTCATTGATATAACTATATTAAGTTTATTTATATCAAAATCATTATCTTTTAGAAGATTTATATCTATTTCTCTTACATAGACATTCAATTCATTCACATTATTCTTAGCCTCTAGACAATCTTTGATATGAGACAATCCATGGGAACCCTTAAAGATAGCTATGTTTTGCCCTGATATGTCATGGAAGTTAAACTCAGAGATTAAATCGTGACTTGAATACTTACTTTCTGGGTAATAACACTTAGTAGAAAATATATTTTCAACCATGTCAGCAGTATATTTTCCGACAGCAAAAAATTTATTTATTTTGTTAAAATATTTAATATTTTCTCTCATGGATATAACAGAATTCTTGCTTTGAAAAATATATGAATCATAGTTTTGGAAATTCTTCAAAACATTATTTTCTAGTTTAGCTACCTTTATTTTGATGATTGGTTTATTTGTAAACGAATATTTTTCATTTTCAAATGATTCTTTAATTTTATCAATTATGCTTATTGTGGAAATGCAGATTATTTTTGTCATGAATTTATGAGCTTTTTAGCCCCTTGTTTTATAAATATGTCTCCTAATTTTTCACCAGCATTATTTGCTTTATTTATATCGCAGACATACTTTGATTTTATGTAATTGACTCCTCTAATATCAGATACAAATCCCTCTAATTCAAAACTATCCTTCACAACTCTTCCATATGCCCCTATTGGTGACATACAATCACCAGCCATCTTTCTGACGAAATTTCTTTCTTCTTTTATACATGTATTCAAGATATTATCACTTACTGATGACATTATTTTTTTGATATCTTGATTGTCTTTAAGAAACTCAGCGCACAGGACGCCTTGGCCTGCTGAAGGGACAAAATGTTCTTCAGAAATATATTGACTAATCACTCCCTCTAAATTTAATCTGTGGAGCCCTGCCGCAGCTAATATTATCGCATCATATTTCTTGTTGTGAAGCTTATCTATTCTTGTTTCTATGTTCCCCCTCAATTCTTTTACTTTGAAGTTCTTTGATAAAGCTCTTAGTTGGGCAGCTCTTCTTGGACTAGAGGTTCCAATAGTGCTATTTATAGGAAGGTCCTCTATTGCATTATAATTTATTGATATAAAAACATCATTTGGACACTCTCTCTCTAAAACACTGACTATTTCAAATCTCTCATCTAAGATTGCCGGCACATCTTTTAGAGAGTGTATTGCTACATCAGCCTCACCATTCAACAGCATTGACTCTAATTCTTTTATGAAAAGTCCTTTACCACCATTTAACTTAAAATCCTTTGATTTAAATTTATCTCCAGATGTAACGGTTGGAATGGTTTCCACTATTTTTATTTTTCCTGTTTTCTCTAATGAAGCTATTACTTCATGTGTTTGAGCTAGTGCTAGCCGACTTTTCCTAGTTGCTATTTTGATAATAATCTCCACATTTGTAATTTTTTAAATAGATATATACTATACTTACTATTAAACAATAATATTGGCATTTTAGAAATAGTTATGAAGAATAAGACTTGGTCAGGTAGGTTTGCTAAAGCCATTAATGAGGATGTTTTAGATTTTAGTCAGAGTTTGACTATTGATATAGTTTTATACGATGCTGATATTATGGTGACCGAAGCCCATGTAGAAATGCTAGGTAGATGCTCTCACTTAAAAGCCACAGAAGTAAAAAAAATTAAAGCTGGCCTTAAAAAAATTAAGAAGCTTGCTCATAGCGGTGAACTTCCATGGTCAATTGAATTAGAGGATGTTCATATGAACATAGAGCATGCTCTGATATCTGAAATTGGAGAAATAGGCAAAAAAATTCATTTAGGAAGATCTAGAAATGATTTAGTTGCAACTGACACAAGGGTGTATTTGAGAGAGTTAATTGATGTCATGCTTCAGCATATTAGAGAATTACAAAAAACATGCGCATCATTAGCAGTGAAATATAATGATTGCATCTTCCCAGGTTACACACACCTTCAGCCCGCTCAACCAGTTACCTTCGGTCATCATTTACTAGCATGGCAGAGTATGATTGCAAGGGATGAAATTAGATTAATTAATACGAGGTCAATGATTAATGTACTCCCTCTTGGTTCAGCAGCGATGTCAGGTACGACTTTTAAATTAGATAGAAATTATGTAGCCAAGAAGTTGAATTTTAGCACTGTGAGTAAAAACTCTATGGACGCCGTCAGTGACAGAGATTATATCTTAGATTTCTCATACACAGATTCAATGATAATGATGCATTTATCAAGGATATCAGAGGAAATAATTTTGTGGTTAAATCCTCAATTTAATTTAATCGATATTGATGAGAGTTTCTGTACAGGTTCTTCAATCATGCCGCAAAAAAAGAATCCTGATGTACCAGAGCTTGTTAGAGGAAAAACAGGTTCTGTTTTTGGTAACCTGTTTGGTTTATTGACGCTCATGAAGGGATTGCCGCTTACCTATAATAGAGATTTACAGGAAGATAAAGGTCTGATATTTGAGTCAGTCGATACAACAATAACATGTGTTGATATCATGAATAAGCTTATCAAAACTATAAAATTAAATAAGGACAGGTCGTTAGATTTGGCTTCTTCCTCTTTTACAACTGCAACTGATTTGGCTGAATATTTATCGAAGAAAGGAATAGCATTCAGAGACTCGCACCACATCGTAGGCAATATTGTTAAGTATTGTGAGAGCAATAAAAAAACATTAGAGAACTTGTCACTTAAAGAATTTCAAAAATTTTCCAAATTAATTGATGACGATATCTATAATATAATTACTTTGACTAACTCTGTGAAATCAAGAATTAATGAAGGATCTACTTCACCAAAAAATGTTTTAAAAGCTGCCAAAAAAGTCTTAGATTCTCTAAAGAATAAAAAATGATTTTAACATTTAGATTTTTTCTAATTTTCACTCTTCTATATACACATGTTGTAGCCGCTCAACCAACTACCCGAGAATTTTTAAATCATATAGAGACAGATAGATATGACTTATACATATATGGACTTGAATCAGGACTAGAGTGGTCAAGTGAGCTGACCTACAGGGAAAATAATATCCAAATTTATTGTAAGCCAGGCGATATAGAGTTATCTGCTAAATTTATCAAAAATCTAATTGCTAAAGAGATAAGTGGAAATGCCTCATTTTATGAGAAGTACGAATATGAGCCCTTGATTGGTCTAGCTATGAGGAATGCTCTCTTGGCAGAATTTCCTTGTGATTAGTTAATTTACTCTAGATACAAAGTTAATTTTCATTATAATATATATTTTAAACATCTTAATAAAGGAGACTAATTATGCCAGAGCATCCAGTCCCGCAAGGGGATGATATAATCCTCCCTGACGGAACAGTTGTAGGAACTTGGAATGGAGATGACGTTCGTGATCTTCAAAAAGAAGTTCAAAGAATAATGAAAGAGCAAAAAGACAGTGGCGCAGACCGAAATAATTTACTTATTAGATTCGGTATCCCTCACATGGATCAAACCCCAGATCATTTGAAAACATTTATTGCGTATGCACTATGGGGTGTTGATAAAAAAGGGATGTGCTTAACTCATAGAAGAGCTGATCACTTTGAATCTGTTGAAAAGATTAATGAGAAATATGGAAGTGAAACTGCGATTGCTGCAGCAAATAGATATAAAGAGCCTAACTAATTTTATAGAGTCTATCTTTTAGACTCTATAATTTGTTAGAAATCCACTTCGTCATTTCATTGGTTACACTTTTAGTTATAGTGTGACCAAAATCACCTGTATATTCGGTAATTAATTTAGTTTTCTCCAACAGGAATTTTTTAGTCTGTTCAAAAGATTCAAATCTTATTGTCAAATCCTCTGTCCCGTGAGCAATAAATATTTCAGATTGTTGTATTTCTTTTGATGCATAATCTTTAGCGTTAGGCATATATCCCGACAAAGCAATACATCCATCTATTTTTGACAAATTCTCAAATATGTAACTCAATGCTAGAGCTGCGCCTTGTGAAAATCCTCCCACAAAGATTTTTTTCTGGTTTTTATAATTATCAATAAGTTTTTGAACACCATGTTGTGCATTTCTGAGACCATCAAAATCCTCTTCAATTTCTTGATTAATGCTAATATTTGGTAATGGGTACCAAGACCTTTTACCATTTTCTTCAGGAGCGTTTGGTATAACTATAAATAATCTATCATCTAAAAGAAGATTGAGCATCTTCATGGATGGTTCAAATGACCAATTGTTAGCTCCGTAGCCATGAAACCAATATAGTGTAGCCTCTGAGTGTGTTTCACTACCTATTGTTACAATATTTTCTTTATTTAACTGTATCATCACTAGAAGAGCTATATTAATAAGCCTATAATGTATCATATGAATAACATTTTGGCGCGTTTAATCAGAAAACAAATATACTTCATCTTAATTTTGTTATTATCATTTTCACTTATTTCATGTGGTAACAAAGGTCCTTTAACGGTTCCAGAATCTTATAACGATGCTAAATTAAAATTATCTTTACTTTTTATAAGCAATAATGACTATAAAATATGAAAATGAGTGCTTATATTTTGGTGATATAAATATTGCTGAACTTGGTAAAGACCACAATACTCCTTTTTATCTATATTCTGAAAATCTCATATTACAAAATTTAGATAGATACCTTAATCAGCTTGAAACTATAGATTCCTTGATATGTTATTCAGTTAAGTCAAATTCCAACTTATCTATTTTATCGATATTTGCAAAAAAAGGTTGTGGCTTTGATATAGTTTCAGGCGGTGAGCTCCAAAGGGTTATCTTGGCTAAAGGCAATACAAATAAGGTAGTGTTTTCTGGAGTAGGAAAAACGAACGAGGAGATTAAATTTGCGTTAGAGTCTAAAATATTATGCTTTAATGTTGAATCCTTTGGTGAGTTGAATAGAATAAATCAAGTTGCAAGCGATTTATCAACAACAGCAAATGTTTCTATTAGAGTAAACCCAGAAATTGATGCGAAGACGCACCCTTACATTACAACAGGACTTTCTGAGAATAAGTTTGGCGTAGCACAAGATGACGTGCTTGAAATTTTTCTACAGGCTAAAAAGTTAAGTAATATTAAAATAACAGGAATTGATTATCATATTGGATCACAAATTACTGAAATTCAGCCTTTTACTGATGCAGCAACCAAAGTGTCATCGGTAATCGCTGAGCTTAGAAAAAATAATATATTACTCAATCATGTCGACATTGGCGGGGGATTAGGCATCAATTATTCCGAGAACGTTACTGTTGATTGCAAGCCACTTGTAGACTCTGTTGTGAAGATTTTTGAAAATTCTAATTTGAAAATAATTATCGAACCAGGTCGTTCACTTGTTGGTAATACTGGGATTATTGTTACAAAAGTAATAGATGTAAAAAGAAATACAAATGGGAAGAAATTTCTTATTGTAGATGCAGGGATGAACGATTTAATTAGACCGCCTCTATATAATGCTTTTCATAATATAAAAGAAGCGAGAATTATTAATAGAAAAAAAGAAAAATTTGATGTTGTTGGACCTATTTGTGAGACAGCAGACTTTTTGGGGAAAGATAGAGATTTGGCAACAGACTCTAATGAGTTGCTCGTTATTGAAGATGTTGGAGCTTATGGATTTGTGTTAGCATCGAACTATAATTCAAGACCTAAAATACCCGAATACATAATATCTAGCGGACTTGTAAAATGCATACGTGCTAGGGAACGGTTTGACGACATGATTGCTGATGAAAAGAAATATTTGTAAAGATGCAATTTAAATACTCTAAAATGAATAGCCAGGGTAACGATTTTATTTTAGTTGAATCGGAAAATTTCAATTTAATAAAAACTAGCATAAGTAATATCATTAGAGCAATTCCTTTCAAATTTGATCAATTTCTTCTTCTTAAACGAGATTCACATAAAATTACATGCGAGATTTATAATAGTGATTCATCAATTGCTCTACAATGCGGAAATGGCCTTAGAGCTATAATGTTATATTGTAACAAGAAATATCAATTAGAAAACGTAGATGTTCGCATAGGAGAAAATACTTTTTCAATATCGTATAAGAGTTCTCATGAAATAGTTGTTAATATGGGAAAACCGTCTAGTCTAATTATAGATGATAAAAAAAATATTCAAAAAATATCTACGGAAAATTTATCTGAATTAAATTTGTCTTTCGACGCATCCACTAGAATCAGTTATTATCTTGTTAATACTAGTAATAATCATTGTGTGATTATAGATAAGTGCAATGATAGTTTAAAGGAGCAAGTGATTAGTCATTTTGATCAGAATTATAAAAATATGTTTAATCTGGGATTCATGGAAAATTATCAAGACTATATGAATAAAATTGACTCCATTTTGAACCTAAGTGTTTATGAGAGAGGTGCTGGGTGGACTGATTCATGTGGTAGTGGAGCTACCGCAGCATCTTTTGTTATAATGAATATTTTGCCAGACAAAGATTTAGTAAAAGTACAACAGAAAGGCGGATCTTTGTCTATCTCATTAGATAGTAAATCAGATTTATTATTATCCGGACCAAGTACATTTGAATATGATGGTGAACTAATTGTTAAATAATATTCAGAAATTGATTGATGACTTTCTAAGCTTTCTTAAATATGAGAAGAATTACAGCTCCGATACAATCAAAAATTACTCAGTTGATCTTACACAATTTTTTTCTAGATTAGATGACTTAGGAATAGCTTCTATAACAAATGTAGATACAAACACTATTCAGGATTTTATTAATTATTTAAATAAATCAGGTTTAAATGCTTCTAGTATTTCAAGAAAAAAATCAACGCTGAGCTCTTTTTTCTCTTTTTTATATAGAAAAAAATATATAGAAAATAATCCATGCAAGAAAATTTTATCTCCAAAGCTTAAATCCAGATTACCAGTTGTCATGTCTGTTAGTGAGGTGGGTAAATTGTGTGATATTAAAGAAACATCTTTTCCTGCTATTAGAGATAGAGCAATAATCGAACTGATGTATAGTTCTGCCTTAAGACTCAGTGAAACTACATCGCTAGACTTAGATTCTATCGACTTCAATTCAAAAATGCTAGTTGTTGTCGGTAAGGGAAGAAAAACTAGATATTTGCCAATTGGAGGGAAAGCACTCGATGCTATAGAAACGTGGTTAAAAAAGAGATCAGAGTTTGTAACAAAAAATGAGCAGGCGCTTTTTATCAACAAATATGGTAATCGTCTTTCTAATAGATCTGTACAACAAAGAATTATTTTTTGGTGCAAAAAAAATAATTTGAAATTTATAATCAATCCTCATGTTCTGAGGCACTCATGTGCAACACATCTCTTAGAATCATCTGGCGATATAAGAGCAGTGCAAGAATTTTTGGGACATCAAGATATCAGTACAACACAAATTTATACTAATGTAAATTTTGAGTATATAAAGAAAATATATGATCAGTCACATCCAAGAGCTAAACTCACAACTACTTCATAATTGTAGACTCTATTAAAAATCATCTAGTTAATATATAATCGAATAATGGTAAGACCAATAGAAATTAGATACATAAAGAAAAATAATATTCTATCATTAGCTTTTGAAGATGGATTAAAAGAAAATCTAACGATAGAATACTTAAGATGTTTTTCGCCTTCTGCAGAGGTCAAAGGACATGGCCCGGGACAAGAAGTCCTTCAAAAAGGTAAAGAGAATGTCATGCTCGATCATATAGAACCTGTTGGTAACTATGCGGTTAAATTAATATTTGACGATGGACATAATACAGGTCTATATACTTGGGAATATTTACATGAGTTATGTGAAAACTATCAATCATATTGGCATGACTATCTCGAAAAATTATCGCAAGCTGGTTATGCTAGGAAGAAACCATGATGAAAAAAAATCAAATTTCTACATCCAGAGCGCCAAGTGCGATAGGCGCATACTCACAAGCTGTGAGGACTGAAAATCTGATTTTCATATCTGGTCAAATACCACTAGTTCCAGAAACAATGGAAGTTATCTCAGAGGACTTTGATTTGCAAGTAAATCAGGTCATTGTAAACCTAATGGCGATAGCTAATGAGGCAGGTTGTGATTCTTCTAATTTTGTTAAAATCACGGTGTTCTTAAAAAATCTAGATAATTTTAGTGCCGTTAATAAAGCTATGGAGAATGTATTTACTAAGCCTTATCCAGCAAGAGCAGCAGTTGAAGTAAGTAAACTCCCAAAAGATGTTGAAGTTGAAATGGATGCGATTTTGGTAACTAATAAATGAAAGATGATCAAAAGTTTAAAATTAGAAGACAGAAATTTAGAGTCGATACCAGGAGTAGGTCCTTCCACAAAATCTAAACTTAACTCTTTAGGAATAAAGCGTATTACTGATCTAATTTTATTTTTACCAATACAATTAATTGATAAAACCAAAGTCACAGATATAAAGCAAATCATTAATGGTCAAAAATGCTTGTTTATAGGTGAAATAGTCAAAGTTTTTTATACAAAAGGCTCTAGGAAAAGTTTGATTCTTATAGTTGCTGTTCAAGAAAAAGAAGTAAGAATCAGATTTATACATAAAACGATAATGTATAAAAAATTGAGTATTAATAGCACAGTACGTTTCAGTGGAAATATATACATCAAAGGTCTTAGCCATGAAATGATACATCCAGAGATAGAGTTAGTAGACCACTCATCAGATCTGGAGAAAATCGTTCCCTTTTATAATACAAGAAGAATTATATCTCAGAATAAATTAAGAAAACTCATCGCGTATGTACTTAATTATATTATTAAAAAAAACTCTTCTGATATTTTTGACAACAAATTATTAGAAAAATTTCAAATTCCAAATTACATTGATGCACTCACTAACTCCCATTTACCCTCTGGAGACTCATTTTCACAAGCTAAAGAATTATTTGAATCAGCTAGGAGGAGATTTATTATGGAAGAATTAATTTCTAGTAATATAAGAATGTCTAAGCTCAAACAGTCAACAAAAAAAAGAAAGGTATTTCAATTCGTGTTTAATGATGATGATATTGATGCATTCATTTCGACTTTACCTTATAAATTAACTAATTCGCAAAATGACGCGATTAAAATGATAACAGAGGATTTTAAGAATTCCTCTGCATCATCAAGACTAATACAAGGTGATGTGGGTTGCGGAAAGACAGTTGTTAGTGCTGTGGCAGCGTTGACATCTTTTTTATCTGGGTATCAGACTGCATATTTAGTACCAACAGAAATATTAAATGATCAACATGTTAGGTACCTATCTGAATTATTCAAAGATTATTCAATAAAAGTGGCAACACTTAAAAATAATTTACCAATTAGTGAAAAACTAGCCATCAAATCTGCTCTAGCAAAAGGAGATATTGATGTTATTGTCGGTACGCATTCTTTATTAAATAGTGATATTAGATTTGATAAACTAGGACTCTGTATCATAGATGAACAACACAGATTCGGAATAAACCAAAGGTCATCATTTTACACACCGAGAAGTAATAAAAGCTTATCTCCACATCTCATATATATGTCTGCCACTCCCATACCGCGGTCATTAGCACTCGTTTTATATCAAGGTCTGGATTATACCCGGATATCTGATATGCCAGTTGGTAGAAAAATAATTAATACAGAAATTATTCTAGATGAAAAAAGAGAGGTATTGATTAAAAAATTGATATCATTTCTTAAAAAAGGGCAACAAATATTTTGGGTATGTCCATCAATTAATTCAAATACATTTACTGAATTGGAGTCTGTATATAGAACCCAAGATTTACTCTCACGGAGATTGAAAGATTTTAAATTAGGTGTATTACACGGGCAGCTCTCAGAGGATATTGCTACTAGAACATTACAAGATTTTAGAAGTGGTATAGTACAATTACTAATCTGTACGACAGTAATAGAGGTAGGAATAGATGTTCCGAACGCAACAACAATCGTCATCGAAGATGCTGATAGATTCGGATTATCCCAGTTACATCAACTTAGAGGTAGAGTCGGAAGATCTATTAATCAAGGTAATTGTTTCCTTGTTCATAAAAAAAATATATCTGCTGAAAGTTTACTTAGATTAAGCGCATTAGTTGAACACTCTGATGGTTTCGACTTAGCTGAGAAAGATTTAATAATACGTGGCTCTGGTGACTACCTAGGAGTGAGACAGTCCGGTCACTTAGACAATTATAAATTGGCTACTCTAGAGGACTTCCTAGGAAATGTTGATACAATAAAAAAGTTAGAACCGCAGATTAAAAATCTTCCTGAGGCTGTCAAAAATATCTTGTTAATGAGGTGGGATGATTCTAATACAGAGGCGATTGAGTTGTAGTATGAAATATAATTATCTAGAAAATTGGAAGGCAGAAAGAAAACTATGGGTATTAAGTAAGAAAACAAGACTTTCAGTTATAGATAGTGAATCATTAACAAAAAGACTATGTAAAATTAAAGAAAACGACTTTCAGGTAGATGTGCAAAGTCAACAAATCACATTATCTAAAAATAGTATGGTAAAAAATCACAAAAAAATAAGTTCTTCCTTGGGTCTATTAAGATGTGTAAATTTAGTGACTAATAGTTTAGAGACAATTCAAGCAAAGTCTTTCTTCCCAATTAGATTCTTAGAGGGTAAAGAGAGGTTTATTAAAATATTGGGTAATAGATCTTTGGGATCAAGAGTATTAAGCTCAAAAAGATTTTATAAGTCAGATATTATTTATATCATAGATGATAGTTACATACACAGATTTATTACTTATAGTTATAAATGTAAAAAAATATACGTGGATGAGATATTCCCGAGGGATTTCGTCCTACATGGCTTGGATTTGTTTCAAGTAAGAAGGAAGGTCAGATAATTCTTTTAGATTTTTCACATAAGGAAGATGAACTTCTTTGTCACTTATAAAAATAGATTTCAGCCCAGCATGATATGCAGATTTTATATTATCAAGTGTATCTTCAACTAGAATCGATTTTTTATAATCAATGCCAAGTACATTTCTCAGAATAAACCAAAATTGTATATCTTCTTTTACATAGTTGAGTTCATGTGAACATATAATATTTTCAAAATATTTTTCAATTGGATACTTTTTTAATTTAATATTAAGTGTTTTTCTATGAGCATTTGTAACCAAAAAAAGTTTCTTATCGCTTTGTAACTCCTTCAAGGTTGATAGAATATCTTTTTTAAGTGATATTTTCTCTATCATGGATGGGCTTAGTTTTTCTGCTTCTACATCTAACCCAAGCATATTTGACCAGTAATCCAAATCATACCAGTCTTTGGTTTTTTTCTTAAGATTAAAGAGAGAATGCGTTATTTTTGTTGCTTGATCTAAACTATGTGAATGCAGTTCTGAATATTTTCTGGGTATATGCGTTTGCCAAAAATAATTATCATAAGCAGTGTCTAGTATCACTCCATCCATATCAATGAGTATGTACTCAAGTTCTTTTAAATCCATCATATATACTGTATCATCATTTATATTGATTAACATCAATTGCAACATGTCAAAAATTACTAATCGAAAAATTATAGCAAGAACTAATCTTTTTAGAATAGATAAGTTAGATGTCAGATTTAATAATGGTCAAAAGAGGGAATATGAGGTAATTTGCGGTACAGGAAATGGTGCTGTAATGATCCTGCCATTCATAGATAATGAGTTAATCTTCATAAGAGAATACGCTGCAGCAATTGATGATTATTCTCTTACTCTTCCTAAAGGTAAAATAGATGATGGTGAGACAGTATTGGAGGCAGCGAACAGAGAACTCCAAGAAGAAATTGGATATAAAGCTAATAAACTTGAGCACGTTTATCTTCTAGATTTAGCTCCAGGATACGTCAATCACAAAACAAATATTGTTATGGCTTCAGATTTGATAGCATCAAAGTTAGATGGTGACGAACCTGAGCCTCTAGAGATAATTAAATGTGATAAAGAAAATCTTGGAGAGTTTCTTGCTTCACAGAAAAACATTGATTCAAGAGTCTTATCTGCATTATACATTATTGAAAAATTTTAAAAGACATGGATGAAAAATATTTTTTAGATATTAATAACACTGTGCATCAAGTTTGTTCGGATGTCGGAAAAATACAATTAGAAAAACAGACGAATAAAATTGAATACACTTCAAAAGAGAATAACACTCCACTAACAGACGTAGATTTATTATCAAATGAAATGATAACATCAAAACTTTCAGAAATATCTGAGGGATTTACAATTATTTCTGAGGAGGAAAATAATGAAGAGTTATCAGACGACAACTTTTGGTTAGTAGACCCTCTGGATGGTACTAGTAATTATATTAAGAATGGAAGTAACTTCTGCATTAACGTTGCTTTTATCAAGGATAAACATCCAGTATATGGAGCCATTTATGTCCCGTCGACTAATGATTTTTATTACGGAATTAGTAAATTAGGTTCCTATCATGTCACTGCAAATAAAGAATCAGTTAGAATGACATGTTCTTTTAACAAATCTAAACCTACTATTTACACTAGTTCATCAATGAATCCCAAAAAGCTACAAATAATCAATAAAAATTTCATGAATGCTAATATTAATAAAATGTCTAGTGCGATTAAATTTTGTTATATTGCCTCAGGTAATGGAGTATTTTATCCACGTCTTGGTCCAACTCACGAATGGGATACTGCCTCAGGCCAATGTATTGTTGAAGAGGC
>Ga0163111_10001233_pt1 | contig 15646 bp, 13 predicted proteins | sample CRUFie1St18metaG_FD_109645 | JGI IMG/M metagenome (GOLD analysis project Ga0163111, IMG submission 109645) | Marine microbial communities from the Costa Rica Dome - CRUD Field 142mm St18 metaG | ecosystem: Environmental > Aquatic > Marine > Oceanic > Photic zone | place: Costa Rica: the Eastern...
GATCAGGATTTGCACATGCAAATATAATTGGGTTTTTAGCCATTTTCTTTACCATCTTTTTTGTTAAAGCACCTTTTGCTGACAAACCTAAAAATACATCAGCATTTTGAATGGCATCTTCTAGTGACCTGTCTTTAGTTTCGATAGCATGACTTGATTTCCACTGATTTAAATTTTTTCTACCTTTAAAAATTACACCTGTTCTATCAACCATTGTAATATTTTTTTGTGGAACCCCACTTTTCTTAAATAAGTTAGTGCAAGCCATAGCTGAGGCTCCAGCACCATTTACAACCACTTTAATTTTATTTATTTTTTTTTTACTGATATCAAGTGCATTAATCAATGCTGCTGTAGTAATTATAGCTGTACCATGTTGATCATCATGAAAAATAGGAATATCTAAAATTTCTTTTAGTTTCTCCTCAATAATAAAACAATTTGGTGCAGCAATATCTTCAAGGTTTATACCACCAAAACTTGGAGCAAAATTCTTAATACTATTTATAATTTCGTCAGGGTTTTCAGAGTCAATTTCAAGGTCAATGGAGTCAATATCTGCAAATCTTTTAAATAAAACAGCCTTACCTTCCATTACTGGTTTGGATGCTAAAGCACCAAGATTTCCCATACCCAAGATTGCTGATCCATTGCTTATGACAGCAACAAGATTTCCTTTACTTGTATAATCATATGCAGCTTCAGGATTATTACTGATAGCTCTTACAGGAGCAGCTACACCTGGTGAATATGCTAAAGCAAGATCTCGCTTTGTAGTCATATTTTTTGAAGATGTAATTTCAATCTTCCCAGGCTTTTTATGACTATGAAAATCTAAAGCTTCCTTATCAGTGTAATGATCAATTTTTGTTTTTTTCATTTATGCTAATTAGGTGTACAAATAGGGTAAAATTAAGACTAATATGATTTATGAACATAATTAAGTCAACAGGGACTTTTGGTTTTTATACTATAATCAGCAGAATACTTGGCTATTTGAGAGATGTTTTAATTGCAATTTTTCTTGGCACAAGTTTCTTGGCGGATATTTTTTTCGTGGCATTCAGGATCCCTAATACATTTAGAAGATTATTCGCAGAAGGAACTTTTAATGCAGCATTTGTTCCAAGCTACACATCAGAGCTTACAAAAGGAAAATTAAAATCAAATCAATTTGCAAATGAGATTTTTAATTTATTGTTCTTAGGATTGTTATCTATAGTTTTTGTTGCAGAAATTTTTATGCCATATGTTGTGAGTTTTATAGCTCCTGGTTTTGTGGAAAATAGTTCAAAAATTTTAATTGCCACAGAATTAACAAGAATTACTTTTCCATTTCTATTATTTGTATCATTAGCATCTTTTTTTGCAGCGATACTAAATTCTCATAATAAATTTGCAGCAGCTTCTGCAGCACCGATTATCTTAAATATAATATTAATTGGAGTTCTTTTGTTTGGAAAGTATCTAAATGATGAAATTATTTATTATCTTTCTTATGGAGTTTCAATAGCTGGTTTTCTGCAATTAATTTTTCTTTATAGGCATGTTAAAAATTATTATTCATTAAAATTCAATTTTAAAATAAAGATAAATAAAAAAGTTAAAAGTTTTTTTAAAAAACTTCTCCCTAGTGTATTTTCTTCAGGGGTCACCCAAATAAATATATTAGTGGGCACCATTATTGCATCTTTTCAAGCTAGTGCTGTTTCGTATTTATATTATGCTGATAGAATTTATCAGATAAATTTAGCAATCGCAGGTATAGCTATCGGTGTCGTTATTTTGCCTCAACTTTCTAAACATGTTTATTTAAATAAAAAAAATAAAATTTTACAAATTCAAAATAAAGCCTTGGAGCTAAGTATGTTTTTAAGTCTGCCAGCTTCTGTTGCATTGCTTGTAGGCTCAGAAGAAATTATTTCTGCACTATTTGGATATGGTTCTTTTAATTTTGAAGCAGTGTCAAATTCAGCAAAAGCACTTTATTATTTTGGTTTGGGTCTACCGGCTTTTGCTTTAATAAAAGTTTTTTCAACATTTTTTTTTGCTAATAACGATACTAAAACACCATTTTATGTCTCTTTAATTTCTGTTATTTTGAATATTTTAATAAGTGTTTATTATTTTGAAAGTATTGGTTTTATAATTATTCCAATTGCTACGACAATTTCATCATGGTTTAATGCAGCAATATTATTTATCTATCTGAGAAATAGAGATTTATTTGAATTTAATAAAATATTCTTGATAAAATTTTTAAAGATAATTTTTGGTTCAATAAGCATGGGAATATTATTTTATTATTTAATCATAATTTTTGATAATCAACTTATTTATGACTATAGTTTCAAATCAATTTATTTAGTTTTTTCAGTTTTGTTAAGTTTGTTTTTCTACTTATTGCTGTCATATTTTATCAAAGCTTTTAATTATACAGATCTTAAACTAAAGTATTAATTATGAAAAAAAAAATTTTTTCAGGTGTTCAGCCTACTGGTAATCTTCATTTAGGAAATTACTTAGGTGCAATCAAAAATTTTGTTAATTTGAATAACGATGATAATAATAGTTGTATTTTTTGTGTTGTTGACCTTCATGCAATTACAGTTAGTCAAGATCCTAAAGAGCTCAGAAATAACATTAGAGAAACAGTGGCAACTTTTTTAGCAAGTGGGATTAGTTCAAAAAAAAGTATCATCTTTAATCAATCTCAAGTTAGCGCTCATTCAGAAGCAGCATGGATATTAAGTTGTATAGCTAGAATGGGTTGGTTAAATAGAATGACTCAATTTAAGGAAAAGGCAGGGAAAGATAAAGAAAAAGCAAGCATCGGTCTTTACTCATACCCAGTATTAATGGCTGCAGATATATTATTATATGACTCAACTCATGTGCCTGTTGGCGATGATCAGAAACAACATTTAGAGCTTTGTAGAGATATAGCTCAAAAGTTCAATAATGATTTTAAAGTTGAGGATTTTTTTAAAATTCCAGAACCATTAATTCAAAAACAATTTTCAAGAATTATGAGTCTTAAAGATGGTTCCAAAAAAATGAGCAAATCAGAATTATCTGATTTAAGTAGAATTAACCTGACTGATGAAAAAGATCAAATTGCAAATAAGATCAAAAAAGCAAAAACGGATCCATTACCAATGCCAACAGCGATTGAAGAACTTGATAAGAGACTTGAGGCTAAAAATTTAATTGGTATTTATTCAAGTCTTACTGGTTTAACATTAGAAAAAACTTTAATGGAATTTTCAGGAAAAAATTTCTCTGAATTTAAGGATAAATTATCTCAAGTAGTGGTTGAAAAGATAAGCCCCATTTCTGTTGAAATAAAAAAACTTATTAATGAAAAAGAATATTTAGACAAAATTCTTCTAGAAGGCTCTCAAAAAGCAAATGATATTGCATCTAAAAAGATAAAAAAAGTTCATGAAATATTAGGTTTTTAAAATATTTTTATTAACAAGTTTCATTTTTGAAATTATTGACTATATATAATTTATGTTTGTTCAAACCGAAAATACTCCAAACCCAAATTCTATAAAGTTTTTGCCTGGAAAAGTTGTCTCTAATAATGGATCTTTTGAAATTACTAGAAAGGATGAAACAAATAATGAACTTGTGAGAAATATATTATCAGTAAATGGAGTTGAGGGTATTTTTTTGGGAAAGGATTTTATATCAATCAATAAATATGATGATACTTCTTGGGATGAAATAAAACACGTCATTATTTCATTAATAAATGATTTTTATTCCAGCGGAAATGAATATGTTGTTGGAAAAAGTCTTAATGAAGATTTTAAAGATTTGAAAGAAATAGAAAAAAAAATTGTTAAATTATTAGATGATAAAATAAGACCTGCTGTTGCAAAAGATGGTGGAGATATTAAATTTAAAGAGTTTACTGATGGAATAGTAAAAGTGCAACTACAGGGAAGCTGTTCAGGGTGCCCAAGTTCCACAATGACTTTAAAACAAGGTGTTCAAAATCTTTTATGTCATTATATTCCAGAGGTGAAGAAGGTTGAAGCAATTTAACATGATTAAAAAAAGAACTTTTACAATAAATTTTAAATATTTGAAATACTTAGATCAAAAAGGACTAGGTGCTATTCCAAGATTTTTTGTGAGCTCGTTAATAGTTTTAACTTTATTTTATACAGCACCAATCATGGTAAATAGTTTTAAAAACAAATCTAATGAATTTAAAAATAATTCTAAGGCAGTTTTGGCTTATACATTAAATAACAAAGGCAGCAACAATCAAGAAAAGAATGAAATACTTGATGAAAATGATTTATTGAGAGATATCTTTAGTTTGAATGATTTAGAAACCGACACTGTAAGACTAAATGCTTCTACAATTAAACAATTGTTTGAAGATACTAATTATTCCTTAAAAGATGTAAGAGAAAAAAAATTAGTAAAACCGGTTGCTCTTACTTTACTTCCTGCAGAAATTAAGATGATTGAGAATACCAAACAAAGAAAAGAATTTTTTATACAAATCGTTTTGCCACTTATTTTAGAAGAAAATAATAATATTAAACTAGATAGAAAAAGGCTTTTTAGCATTATTAATAAAAGCAATAATTCTGAATTAGAAAAAAAATGGTTGAAAAAAAAATATAAACAATACGGCATTCCATCGAAAGATTTATCTACTTTAAAAATTAGGATGGATGAAATACCAGTTTCTTTAGCGATTGCTCAGGCAGCAAAAGAAACAGGTTGGGGAACATCAAGATTTGCGCAAGAAGGAAACGCATTGTTTGGACAATGGACATGGTCTGGTGAAGGTCTGAAACCTAAGGATGCAGATAAAGATCAAGGTCATAAAGTTATGAAATTTAATGTATTACAAGCTTCAGTAAGAGCTTATCAACGTAATTTAAATACACATTCCTCTTATAAGAACTTAAGAAAAGCAAGAGCAGAACTAAGAGACAAGGGGAAACCTCTTGATAGTTTAATTTTAGTAAAATTTTTGAATGAATATGCTGAAACTGGAGAAAAATATGTGGATGTCTTACAACAAATTATAAAACAAAATAATTTAAAAGACTTCGATGATGCTAAATTGCTTCCTTCAAGCAAAGAACTTGAAAGTTTAATTTAATTTTTTTCAATAGTGAATTGAGTTCCAAACCATCGCCATTGGCCATTGTCGTTTAACGAGCAATTTATTCTTCCTCTTCTTGGAAGAAATTTCTCATCAAATTTAACTTTCATAAAATTATTCTTAAAGATTAAATTCGTTTTTTTCCATTTTCCACCATCATTTGAAAAACAAGTAATGTTTTTAATATTCTTTTGCTCTTTAAAAAATTCTACAGTCAATTGTGGAGGATTAGTTTGTTGATTTATTTTCTTTTCCTCTGGTAAGATTTTTTTATACTCAAGAGGAGCATAATTAATAACTGATCTAAATCTTTTTAAATCACCATATTTTTCATTAATAGGAAATCTTGGTAATTCATATCTATCTTTATTTAAATCTATAACTCCAGAATGTTGACCAAATGCCATTGTAAATTTGTCAGTAATATAATCTTTCATAAAATTTGAATATTCACCAAATGGATATGAAAATATTGATGGAACATAACCTAATTTTCTCTTAAAAATTCTACTAGCAATTTCGATATCCTTAATGAAATCATCATTAGTCATATCAATAAGATATTCATGCGTATGAGAATGGTGACCAATAATTCCTAGTTCAGAATTTTCAATTTCTAAAATTTGGTCCCAAGTCATATAACCATTTTTCCCGACTGGTTCTGTTGAAACAAATAAGATAAATGGAATTTGATTTTTCTTAAGATATGGCCAAGCTTCTTTATAAAAAGATTGAAATCCGTCATCTATAGTGATCAAGATTTTTTTTTTATTTTTGATTTTATCAAACTCTTTCTCAAATACTTTTGGATTATAAAATTCATACCCAAGGTTTCTAATCATTTTCATTTGTTCATCAAAAATATTCATTCTTATATTTGTTGATGGGTACTTATTTTCATTAAATCTGTGGTACATTAGAGATAAAACACCATTATCATTTGAAAAGGATTTGCTATTATTTTCTCCTGAACTAGAATTGATCAAAATTGATAATTGCAAAATGAATAAACTAATAATTGATGCTACAAAAAATAATATTTTTTTCATGGTAGTTACTAAAAGTGATAATTATAGTATTACGCATGAAAATACTAAAGTTAATTTTGATAAAATGATAATTTTAATAAATCAATTTTTAAATTCAAAAAATCTAAATATAAATGATATTTCAGGTATTTATATAAACAGAGGCCCCGGCAGTTTTTCTGGTATTAGAAATTCACTCTCCACAATAAAAGGAATACATTTGGCTATGAATATTGATTATTATTGCTACAGTTTTGACGATTTTCAAGTTGAGGATAAGATAAAATATGAAAATATACCCAATCTATGCAATAAATTTGGTATTAAAAAAAATTTGATTAAACCTATTTATATAAGTTAAAATTAAATATGGCAGATACTATTGAACAAAAATGCTTATCAAAAGGTGTTAAACTAACAGACCAAAGAAGAATAATTGCAAAAGTTATGTCTGAAGCATCTGATCATCCTGATGTTGATGAATTATATAATCGGGTTTCAAAATTAGATCCAAAAATAAGTATTGCAACAGTTTATAGAACTGTAAAGTTATTTGAAGAATCTGGTATTTTGACTAAACATGAGTTTAAAGGTGGCAAGGCTAGATATGAAGAATTAAATGAAGGGCATCATGATCATTTAATTGATGTTAAATCTGGCGAAATTATAGAATTTGTTGATGAAGAAATTGAAAAACTTCAAAAAAAAGTTGCAGAGAAATATGGATATACTTTAGTTGACCACAAGCTAGAGCTATATGGGGTCAAAAAAAAATCCCAATAAAATGATACAAAAAATATTTATTAAAACATTTGGTTGTCAAATGAATGAATACGACTCAAATAGAATATTTGACTCAGTAAAAAAAATTGGTTTTCAAAAAACAGAAATTTATGATGATGCTAATTGTTATCTCCTCAACACATGTCATATTAGAGATAAAGCAAAAGAAAAAGTTTACCATGAGATAGGAAGAGTAAAAAAGATTTTTAGAACGAAAAAAAAACCACTTGTGATTATTACTGGATGTGTTGCTCAAGCAGAAAATGAAGAAATGTTAAAACGAGAACCTTATATAGATTTAATAATAGGACCTCAGTCATATCATAAAATTAATGAAACAATTCTAGATTATATTAAAAAAAAGAAGAAAATTGAAGTTACCGAGTTTGATCCAATTTCAAAATTCAACTTTTTAAGCAAATTAAAAAATAATGTAGGAAAGGTTTCGTCTTTTTTAACTATACAAGAAGGTTGTGATAAATTCTGCCATTTTTGCGTAGTTCCTTATACAAGAGGTCCAGAATATTCAAGACCATTAAATCAAATTCTAGATGAGGCTAAATATTTGGTTGATACTGGCGCTAAAGAAATAATCTTACTAGGTCAAAACGTCAATGCATATAACTTTAAAAATTTTAAGTTATCAGATTTAATATTAGAAATTGAAAAAATAAATGGATTAGAACGAGTTAGATATACAACTTCACATCCAAAAGATATGTCAGAAGATCTGATTGATCTTTATAAACACTCTAAAAAACTGATGCCATTAATTCATCTGCCCGTTCAAAGTGGATCTAATAAAATCTTAGATCTAATGAATAGAAAACATACAATCGATGATTATCTAAGAATATTTGATAAGCTTAAAGCAATAAATTCAAATATTGAATTTTCAAGTGATTTTATTATTGGGTATCCAGGTGAAGATGAAAAAGATTTTAAGGATACACTAAATTTAGTTAATAAAATAAATTTTATAAATTCATATTCTTTTATTTTTAGTCCAAGACCTGGCACAGTGGCAGCTAACCTAAAATTAATAGATAAAAAAATTTCAATGGATAGATTGGAAAAAATTCAGAATCTATTGTTTGAAAATCAAAAGATGAAAAATAAATCTCTCGAAAATAGAAATTTAAATGTTCTTGTTGAAAATTTAACTGAAGAAAAAACCAAAGTTTTTGGACGTTCAGAATATATGACATCAGTTATTTTTAATGGTAATAGAAGTGATATTGGAAAAATTGTGCAAGTAAAAATAAAACAAAGTAATAGAACTACTCTTTTTGGAGAAAAAGTTAATAGTTCAAATCAAAAGGTAGCATAACCATTGAGCAGTTCTACAAAAAAAAACACCAGTTCTTCATTAAAATTCGTTTATTCAGACAATAATTCTTTAAGCGTTATTTTTCATGATAATGATTTATTGATGGGTGTAGTTGGTGAGTTCAATAAAAATCTAAAAGAACTAGAAAAAATTACCAAGTCAAATTTATATTCTAGAGGAAATTCAATATTAATTAAATCTAATCCTGAAAATAATGAAATGATAAAAAATGCTATTCAATTTTTAGCTACTCAATTTATTAATAATGGTAATATAGAAAATAAAGATATAGTTTCATCTGTAGATAATTTTATGATAAATGAGAAAGTAAAGAATAATAATGTTACAGATATTATTAAAACTCCAAAAAAATCAATCATTCCTAGATCTGAAAAACAAAAAGAATATGTAAGAGCTTTAAGACAGAGTGATATTATTATTTCAGCAGGCCCAGCTGGCACAGGTAAAACTTTTTTAGCAGTAGCAGTTGGTTTAACAATGCTTTTAGAAAAAAAAATTGAGAGGATAATATTATCTAGACCGGCAGTAGAAGCTGGTGAGCGTTTAGGTTTTTTACCTGGAGATATGAAAGAGAAAGTAGATCCGTATTTAAGGCCTTTATACGACTCTTTGTATGATTTATTTGACTTCGAAAAGATTCAAAGGATGATTGAAATTGGTGATATTGAAATTGCCCCCTTAGCTTTTATGAGAGGAAGGACATTAAAGAATTCGTTTGCTATTTTAGATGAAGCACAAAATGCAACTGATACACAAATAAAAATGTTTTTAACTCGTATAGGGGAAAATTCAAAAATTGTTGTCAATGGAGATCCATCCCAAATAGATTTACCGAATAAAAGCATGTCTGGCTTAGTCAGATCAAAGGAACTTCTAGGTCATCTTGATGAAATAGCAGTTGTTGATTTTGACCATTCAGATGTTGTTAGACATCCACTTGTTTCAAAAATAGTAAAAGCTTACACAAGAAATGATTAATATTGATGTCTTCTCTAATGAGAAGGCCTGGTCTAAGAGACTTAGAAAAAAAGAATTATTTTTTAATAAAATTTGTAAATATTTTCCTAAAAAATATCAATTTTTAAACAAAAAAGTTGGATTTACAATATTACTATCAAATAATAAAAATATTAAAAAGTTAAATAAAAATTTTAGAAATAAAAATAAACCAACAGATATCTTATCATTTCCATCAAACAAAAAGAATAAAGTTTCAAAAAAAACTTACCTTGGAGACATTATAATAAGTTATAATTTTGTTGATAAACCAAAATCACAAAAGATTAGTATTTTTAAAAAGAAATTAATAAAAATTTTTATACACGGTTTCCTTCACTTACTTAATTTTGATCATAAAAAAAATAGAGATTATAAAATAATGTTAAAAGAAGAAGAAATAATATTTCAGTCTGTAATTTCAAAGTTAAATTAAATTGAATAAAAAATTTTATATTGAATTAATCTTTCTAATTATTTTAGGAGCAATTTCATCTTTAAGTTTGCCACCATTTAATTTTTGGATAGTTAATTTTTTTACGTTTAGTTCATTTTTTGTATTTTTGGTAAAAAAATTAAATCAACACCAAAATAAGAAACTTTTTTATATTTATGGATGGTTGTTTGGTTTTGGTTATTTTTTAAGTAATTTATACTGGATATCGATTTCTTTAACATTTGACCAAAATTTTAAATTTTTGATTCCTTTAACGATAATTTTAATACCTGCTTTTCTGGCTTTATTTTATGGACTAATTACTTATTTTTTTATGATACTAAAACCAAAAAAAATTATAAGTTCATTTTTTACATTCTCTTTAATTTTTGGAATTTTAGAATTTTTTAGAGGATTAATTTTAACTGGTTTTCCTTGGAATTTAATTGCATACAGTTTTTCAAGTCAATTAGAGATTTTAAGTATAACTACCTTAATTGGAACTTATGGATTTAATTTATTCTGTATTTCATTATTTATAAGTCCATCGCTTTTGATATTTAGAAGAAAAAAAAAGGAAATAGGAGTTTTTGTTTTTTTGCTTACAATAGTTTTATTCTCTTATCTTTATGGATCTAATTACAAAGATAAATTTGAGAAGCTGACGCAAAAAGATTATGAATTTAAAATAAGAGTTATTGGATCAAATATTAGTCTCGATAGATTTTATAAAAATATTGATGCTGTTGATGTAATCAAAGAACTAATAGAAATAAGCGATCCCGTCGCTGATGAAAAAACTATTTTTATATGGCCTGAGGGAATTCTTCCAAATATTTTACAAGATGATCTTAAAGAATACAGGTGGCTATTTAATGATAAATTTAGTGAAAATCATTTATTAATTATTGGTTTAAACAGTCAGTCTATAGATAACGGAACTAAAAATTATTATAATTCCATATCAATTTTTGATAATCAAATAAATTTATTAAACTTTTATAATAAAGTTAATTTAGTTCCATTTGGAGAATTTTTACCGTTAGAAAAATTTTTTACGCTAATTGGTTTAAAATCATTGACAAATAATTATCAATCATTTTCAAGTGGAGATCAAAGAAATATAATTGAAATCAAAAAACAAAATTTTTCATTAAAAATATTGCCGTTAATATGTTATGAAATTATTTACTCCGGTAAGTTATTTGATAACCCTAACTTTGATCTTATTATAAATATTTCTGAAGATGGGTGGTTTGGTCAATCAACTGGACCAAAACAACATTTCGTTCATAGTATTTTTAGAGCTGTTGAGAGTGGAAAATATGTTGTTCGATCATCAAATAATGGTATAGCGGCAATTGTAAATCCATTAGGTAATATTGAAAATAGTATTAATTTTAGTCAATCAGGATATATTGATCTTGAAAGATACAGGATTTTACAACCAACAATATTTTCAAAATACGGAAATAAAATTTTTGGAATACTAATTTTATTGTATATTTTTTTAATATTTTCATTTAATAAAATTAGAAATGAGTAATCTTAAAAATTATCTTTTTACAAGTGAGTCTGTTTCCGAGGGTCATCCAGATAAAGTTTCTGACAGAATTTCTGATATGGTTGTTGATAGTTATCTTTCAGAAGATCCATTTTCAAGAGTTGCATGTGAAACTTTAACTACAACTAATAAAGTTGTATTGGCCGGTGAAGTAAGGGGTCCTGAAATCAAAGAAAATGAATTAATTGAAAAGGTCAGAAATTGTATAAAAGATATTGGTTATGACCAAGAGGGCTTTACTTGGCGTGAAGCAACTAGAATTGAAAGTCATCTACATTCTCAATCTGCTGATATCGCAATGGGCGTTGACTCCTCAGGAAATAAAGACGAAGGAGCTGGTGATCAAGGAATAATGTTTGGATATGCGTGTAATGAAACTGAGATGTTAATGCCAGCACCTATTCATTATTCACATAAAATTTTAAGATTAATGGCAGAAGATAGAAAATCAGGAAAATTACAAAATATTGAACCTGACTCTAAAAGCCAAGTTACTTTTGAATATATTAATGGAAAACCAAATAAAGTAAAATCTGTCGTAATATCATCTCAACACTCAGCAAGTTTAGATCAATCTCAAGTAAGAGATTTATTAAGACCATATCTATTAAAATCTATTCCAAAAGTTTTTCTAGAAGATTTCAATGATGAAGAGTTTTATGTTAATCCAACTGGAAAGTTTGTAATAGGTGGACCAGATGGAGATTGTGGATTAACAGGTAGAAAAATTATTGTTGATACCTATGGTGGAGCCGCACCTCATGGTGGTGGAGCTTTCTCAGGAAAAGATCCAACTAAAGTTGATAGATCAGCAGCTTATGCTGCAAGATACATAGCAAAAAATATTGTTGCATCTAAAATAGCTGACAAATGTTTAATCCAATTAGCTTATGCTATAGGAGTTTCAAAACCACTATCAATTTATGTTAATTTGTTTGATGATGATTTTAATAAAAATAAATTTGTGGTAGAAAAAATAAAAGAAAATTTTGATTTAAGCCCAAGAGGAATCAGAGAAATGTTGGACTTAAATAGACCAATTTATGAAAAAACAGCTGCCTATGGTCATTTTGGAAGAAAAACAGAAACTGATGGTTCTTTTTCTTGGGAAAAAACTGATAAAATAGGCTTTTTTACTAAATAGTTTAAGTTGAATTAAAAAAAAACTTTACTATATTCCACTTACATTATTGAATTTACAAAATGGGCTTTAGCCCATTTTTTTTTGGAACAAACAAAATGTTAAACAAAAGAGCAGACAAACTTGAATTAATTAGAATTGCAGAGGCTGTAGCCCTAGAGAAATCTATTGATAAAGAATTAATAATTAGCTCAATGGAAACAGGGATAGCTAAAGCTGCCAAATCTAAATTTGGTCAGGATAATGAAATTAAGGTTTTAATAAATAGAGATAATGGAGATATTGAAATTTTTAGAAAATTAGTAGTTTCAGAAAATCCTGAAAATGCAAATTTAGAAATTAAACTTGAGGATGCAATCAAGTTAAATGAATTAAATAAAGAAAAAAAGATAGGTGATGAAGTTTTACAACCACTCCCCTCGTTTGATTTTGGTAGAATTGCAGCTCAAACGGCAAAACAAGTAATCAGTACAAATGTGAGAGAGGCTGAAAGAGAAAGACAATATAATGATTTCATTGATAAAAAGGATACAATTTTAAGTGGTATTATCAAAAGATTGGAATTTGGAAATGTAATAGTAGATTTAGGAAGAACTGAAGCAATTATACAAAAAAATGAATTAATACCAAGAGAAAATATTAAAGCAGGTGATAGAATAAAAGCATATTGCCAAGATGTGAGAAGAGAAACTAGGGGTCAACAAATATTTCTTTCAAGAGCACATCCAAAATTTATGGAAAAATTATTTGTGCAAGAAGTCCCTGAAATTTATGATGGACTGATTGAAATAAAATCGTCCTCAAGAGATCCAGGGAGTAGAGCAAAAATTTGCGTTAAAGCAGTAGACACATCTTTAGATCCAGTTGGTGCATGCGTAGGTATGAGGGGGTCAAGAGTACAAGCAGTGGTTAATGAATTACAAGGAGAAAAAATAGATATAGTAAATTGGTCTGAAGACCCAGCAATTTTAGTTTCAAATGCTTTATCGCCTGCTGAAGTTCAAAGAGTAAATGTAGACGAAGAAAGAAAAAAATTAGACGTAATTCTAACTGAAGAAAATTTGAGTAAAGCGATCGGTAGAAGAGGTCAAAACGTAAGACTAGCAACAAAACTTCTAAATTACGAAATAAATATTATGACTGATCAAGAAGACTCAGAGAGAAGACAATCTGAATTCAAAGAAAAAACCGACAACCTTGTTAAAAATTTAGAACTTGATGAGACACTAGGACAATTATTAGTTGCCGAGGGCTTTTCAACTATTGATGATATAAAAGAAAGCACAATAGATAATTTATCAAAAATAGAAGGCATAGAAAAAGATACAGCTGAAGCGCTAATAGAGAGAGCAAAAGAATTTTACCAAAAAGATCAAGAAGACATCTCTCAAAGAATAAAAGATTTAGGCCTAGCAGATGATTTAATAAATCTTAAAAACTTGACACCTGGAATGTTGGTAACCTTAGGGGAACAAAAGATTTTAAATTTAGCAGATTTTGCTGATTTAGCTTCGGACGAATTAACAGGTGGTTTTGATGTAATCAAAGGAGAAAAAGTAAAAGTCCATGGTTATTTGGAAGAATTTGCATTATCAAAAAAAGAAGCTGATGAACTTATAATGTCTGCAAGAAATATAATTTATAAAGATTAGGGAATGAGAAATGGAAAACAAAAAAACAAAACTTACAATTTCTGGCAGCCCAAAAAAATCATTTAAAAATCTTGGCACAACTAAATCGAAAGGAAAAAATACAGTTTTCATAGAAAAAAAGAGCGCTAAACCTCTTAACAAAGGAACTTTTAATAAGCCATCAGGGTTTAAATCATCAAATTTTAAAAAAAGTAGTTCATTAAAACCAAGTTTCCCATTTAAAAATTCTTCATCTTCTAGTGACTTTGAAAGAAGAAAATTAGCTGAGCAAAGAGCAACAAAAAGACTTAAAGGTGACACAGAAAGTAAAGAAAAAAAAACAAAATCAGGTATTAAAAAAAGAGAATTAAAACTTACAGTATCAAGAGCATTGAGTGATGAAATAGAAACTAGAGAACGAAGTCTGGCATCAGTAAAGAGAGCAAGACAAAAAGAATTAAAAAATTCTAACAAGGATGAAAATAAAGAAAATTTAAAGCCTATCAAAAGAGATGTAAACATACCCGAGGCAATTACTGTAAGAGAGCTTGCTAATAGAATGGCAGAACAATCCAGCAATGTAATTAAGTATTTATTTGGTATGGGTGTCACTGTAACTATAAATCAAACACTAGCAGCTGATACTGCAGAATTTTTAGTAAAAGAGTTTGGGCATAATCCAATTAGAGAAGAAAAGGCTGAAGAAATAATTCAAAAAATTAAAGAGTCGAGATCAGAGAATTTAAAAAATAGACCACCAATTATAACTGTTATGGGTCATGTAGATCATGGAAAAACTTCAGTATTAGATGTTTTAAGAAGTGCAAATGTAGTTTCAGGTGAATTTGGTGGAATAACTCAACACATAGGAGCTTATCAAATTGAGAGTCAGTCAAAAAAATTAAGTTTTATTGATACTCCTGGACATGCTGCATTTACAGAAATGAGGGCTAGAGGATCCAAACTCACAGACATTGTTGTGCTTGTTGTTGCAGCAGATGATGGGGTAAAACCACAAACAGTAGAGTCAATCAAACATGCAAAAGCTGCCAAGGTTCCAATAGTAGTTGCAATAAATAAATGTGATTTACCAGAGGCAGATCCACAAAAAATTAAAAATCAACTTTTAGAGCATGAATTAATCGCTGAAGATTTATCAGGTGATACTTTGATGGTGGAAATTTCAGCAAAAACAAAACTTAATTTAGATAAATTAGTTGAAGCAATTATTCTTCAAGCAGAAATATTAGATCTTAAAACTGATTTTGATTCAAGAGCAACAGCAGTTGTATTAGAGTCAAAGATTGATGTTGGAAGAGGACCTGTTGCAAGTGTTATAGTTACATCAGGTACTATCAAGAAGGGTGATTTTTTTGTTAGTGGTTTAAGATGGGGAAAGGTAAGGGCCATTATTAATGACAAAGGTAAATCTATTGAAAATGCACCACCATCAATGCCCGTAGAAATTTTGGGAATTAATGGTGCAGCAAAAGCTGGTGATGATTTCATTGTTTTGGAGAGTGAAAAAGAAGCTAAGACATTGAGCGAAAGCAGAACGCAAGAAAGTAAAGAAGGA
>Ga0163111_10001235_pt1 | contig 15612 bp, 15 predicted proteins | sample CRUFie1St18metaG_FD_109645 | JGI IMG/M metagenome (GOLD analysis project Ga0163111, IMG submission 109645) | Marine microbial communities from the Costa Rica Dome - CRUD Field 142mm St18 metaG | ecosystem: Environmental > Aquatic > Marine > Oceanic > Photic zone | place: Costa Rica: the Eastern...
CTTTGCAGAGCCGCTATTTACCTGGGTGGCCGACCCGCTCATGAGTCGTTTGCCCGCAGGCGCAGGAATGATTGCGACACAAGTCGCGTCGCCTTTCTTAGCGCCCTTCAAGCTCGCCATTTATGCTGCGATTTTTGTCGGCGTGCCGTTCTTACTGCATCAACTCTGGTCGTTCGTATCACCCGGCCTATACCGCCATGAGAAACGGTTTGCCTTGCCCCTACTGGTATCGAGCGTGGTGTTATTTTACTGCGGTATGGCGTTCAGCTACTTCTTAGTGTTTCCCATTGTGTTCACTTTTTTTATCGAGATCAGCCCCACCGGCATCAGCATGATGACCGACATCAACCAGTACCTAGACTTCGTTATGAAGATGTTTCTGGCTTTTGGGCTGGCATTCGAAATCCCTGTGGCGACCCTGTTAATGGTGTGGTCAGGACTGACAACTCCGGACGCCATGGCTGCAAAGCGCCCCTACATTATTATTGGCTGTTTCGTGCTAGGGATGTTTCTAACGCCACCAGACGTTGTTTCGCAGCTGTTGTTGGCTATACCCATGTGGCTATTGTTTGAGGTTGGTGTCGTGCTCGCAAAATTTGTCAGCCGCAATGAAGCAGCCAAGGGCGACCAAGAAGCCGGTTAAACCACGCGTAGGCTACAGCGTTAGGGTAAAGGGACCATCGTTAACCAAGCGCACCTGCATATCCGCGGCAAATCTGCCGCTTTGCACAGGCACCGACTCAGCGAACCGCTGCACTACCTCTTGATACAAGCGCTGCGCTTCATCTGGGGCCGCCGCAGCTGTAAAGGATGGCCGCCGGCCGCGTTGGGTATCGGCCAGTAACGTGAACTGAGAGACCACTAATACTGAGCCATTCACCTGCCGGATGTCGTAATCGAGCTTTCCTTGCTCATTCGCGAACAATCGCAACCCGAGGACTTTATCCACTAATCCAGCGACTTGTGCTTCATCATCGCCCTTCTCTACCCCAACCAAGAGCAGGTAGCCGCGGCCAATTTCACCCACAATCAGCGCATCGATCGACACCGAAGCACTCAGGACGCGTTGTAAAACGGCTTTCATGATAACTGGTTAGCCTAGGCGCGTTTGCGTTCGTGCTCTTTCAGTAACATTTTCCGGATGCGAATGCCCTTTGGCGTTACTTCAACCAGCTCGTCGTCATCAATGAACTCTAATGCCTGTTCAAGAGTGAACTGCAAAGCATTGGTCAAGATAATCGCTTCATCTGTACCGGATGCTCGGACATTCGTCAGCTTCTTCTCTTTTAAAGGGTTCACGGTCAAATCGTTAGAACGGCTGTGAATCCCCACGATCATGCCCTCGTAAATAACGTCGTTGGGTTTGACCATCATGCGGCCGCGATTTTGCAGGTTAAATAACGCGAAAGAGACCGCCTTGCCTTGAGCATTAGAAATTAGCACGCCGTTTTTACGACTGCCTATGTCATCGGTAAGCTTTGGACCGAAACCTGCTGAAGCGAAAGACATGATGCCAGTGCCAGAGGTCTGGGAAAGGAACACAGGGCGATAGCCCATGACTCCGCGGCTGGGAATCCGAAATTGTAAACGTACTCGGCCCTTGCCATCGGGCTGCATCTCTTGCAGCTCACCACGGCGATCGCCAAGGCTTTCCATAACCTTGCCTTGGTGATTTTCCTCAATATCGATTATTAACGTCTCATAAGGCTCCTGAACAACGCCATCAACTTCACGGAAGATAACTTGGGGACGCGATACCGCGAGCTCAAACCCCTCCCGGCGCATAGTTTCTATTAGCACCGATAAATGCAGTTCACCGCGCCCAGAAACTCGGAAACGATCTGGGTCAGGGGTGTCTTCAACTGCCAGCGCCACATTGTGCAGGCTTTCGGTGTACAGACGCTCACGAATTTGCCGACTGGTAAGAAACTTTCCATCCTTTCCAGATAGCGGCGAATTGTTAACACAGAACATCATCGTTAGCGTAGGTTCATCCACAGACAAAGCCGGCATGGGGTCTACTTGATCCAGCGCACACAGGGTGTCAGAGATATTGATTTTGTCGACACCCGTCAGACAAATAATGTCGCCGGCATTCGCCGATTCCGTTTCAACACGCTCGAGTCCGCGGTGAGTATAAAGGTTGGCGATTTTCGCTTTGCGCTCGTTACCCTCGCGGTCGACCACAGCCACCTGTTGGTTACGCATAACCTGGCCTCGTGTGATGCGCCCAATGCCAATCACGCCCTCGTAGGTTGAATAGTCAAGAGAACTGATCTGCATCTGAAATGCGCCGGACGCATCCACTTGGGGCGGCGGCACTTGATCGACGATCATGTCCAAAAGCGGTGTCATATCCGCACCGATCGCATCCAGTTCCAAACCCGCCACACCATTGATCGCTGACGCATAGACGGTAGAAAAGTCCAACTGCTCGTCTGATCCGCCAAGGCTGTCGAATAAATCAAAGACCTCATCGATCACTCGATATGGCTCACTGCCATCGCGGTCAATCTTATTCACCACAACGATAGGCCTTAGACCGTAGCTAAAGGCTTTCTGCGTAACAAAGCGAGTTTGTGGCATCGGCCCATCAACCGCATCCACCAGCAGCAACACCGCATCGACCATTGACAGGATCCGCTCAACCTCGCCACCAAAATCCGCGTGGCCTGGTGTATCAACGATATTAATGCGGGTATCGCGGTATTCGATCGCGGTGTTTTTAGCGAGAATCGTAATGCCCCGCTCTTTTTCAAGATCATTACTGTCCATAACCCGCTCTGAGGTATTGCCGGTCAGCAAACCTGTTTGCTGCAACAAGCAATCCACTAGGGTCGTTTTGCCATGGTCGACGTGGGCGATAATCGCAATATTACGAACGGTCGGATTGGACACAGAGGCGCTTCCTTTTTTACAACGCGGATTAACTTCGCTGCAGCAGAGGCATAATCCTTTCAGATATAACCGATTCAGCGGCTGGATCGGACCCATGAGCGAGCGACGCGCGATTATGGCGTAAGCATCCAGCGCTGTCGCGTCAAACTCGCTTGTTAGTGCGCAGATTGGTAACAGTCCGACAAAAACATCCTACTCAACGAAGAATTTTCTCAAACTAGGCCAATTTTACGCCCCCTTTCGCACCAGAATGGTGCTAATATGAGCCTCAGAACGTGCACACGCCCAAAATCGAGGCAAAAAGCCCATTAGTGGTGCATGGTTTAATTGGGAAGGTACTAAAAACAACAGCTTAGCGACGAATGAGCGTGGCATATTTCTTGCTGACTCCTCGTTGCCGCCCTTCTAAAGGTGGGCATGCTGATACTCGACATGAGCTTGAATGCTGCGAACGCCGACTAGCCCGGGTTTGCGCCCGACTAGGCCATGATCAAAGTCTAATAAGGAGACAAAAATGAAAGCAAAATTGGAATACATCTGGCTGGACGGCAGTGCGCCTACCCAGGGCCTACGCAGCAAGACCCAAATTCGGGACAACTTTGGCGGCACTCTCGAAGAATGCCCTATGTGGTCCTTTGACGGCAGCTCGACCGCCCAAGCCGAGGGTAACTCGTCAGATTGCTTACTCAAGCCCGTCGCGATCTTTCCAGACCCAGACCGCCAGAATGCTTACTTGGTTATGACTGAGGTACTTAACGCTGATGGAACACCGCACGCCACTAATGGCCGCGCGACCATTGATGACGACGACGATGATTTCTGGTTCGGCTTCGAGCAGGAATACTTCCTATGGGATGTGGATACACAGCTGCCTCCGGGCTTCCCAGCTGGTGGCTTCCCCGCACCCCAAGGCCCTTACTACTGTTCTGTTGGCGCGGCCAACGCCTTCGGTCGTGACTGCATTGAAGAGCATTTCGACCTATGTCTAGAAGCCGGCATTAATGTTGAAGGCATTAACGCAGAAGTGGCTGCCGGTCAGTGGGAATTTCAGGTCTTCGCTAAAGGCGCAAAGCGCGCAGGCGACGAAACTTGGGTTGCTCGCTACCTGCTAGAACGTACGGGCGAAAAATACGGCTACGGCATCAATTATCATCCTAAGCCCTTCGGCGAATTAGACTGGAACGGCTCTGGCATGCACGCCAACTTCTCCAACGGTGTTATGCGTGAAAACGGTGACGAAAGCATCTTTACTAAGATTTGCGAAAATTTCGGTCGCAACATCGAACGCCACATGAGTGTTTATGGCGCAGATAACGACCAGCGACTCACCGGCAAACACGAGACTCAGTCAATTGACGAATTCAGCTACGGCGTATCCGATCGCGGCGCCTCTATTCGGGTTCCGATTGGCACCGTTGAAGACGGTTGGAAGGGTCGCCTAGAAGACCGACGCACTGCGTCCAATGCGGATCCATATAAGGTAGCCGCAGCAATCATCAAAACCTCAAAGGAAGCTTTGGCCTAAATCGGTTTTGATCTGCAACAAAAAGGCGGGCTGCAAGCCCGCCTTTTTGTTTGTTCGTTGATCAACCCGCAAATGGGCCTGATTGCATCCGCACGCTAAACTTTTGAACTAAAACCGTGCATGCACCATTTCGGTGCGTTAAAGTGTTCTTCCCATACACGGCGCCCGTAATTGAGCCCGAGATCGCGATGCTTCTGCGGGCAAAAAGACTTGGGACAGCGTGTTCTTAGCTGAATATGTTCGACAATAGCTGATCACTGAGGTTTTCCATGCGCTGTACTAAATCAGGCGCGAAAATTGCTTATAAAACATAATGAATCAAACTGCTCTCACTAAAGCCAAACCATTTCGCAGCGCCGTAAGTGCTGAGGCGGTCCTCGACACCCTAGTGACTGCCACCATGGTTCTCGACACAGACCTGAAAGTGGTTTTCGTCAATTCAGCAGCGGAGAGCCTGCTGCATTGTTCTGCGACACAAATTGTTGGATCTGCGCTGAATCAGATTTTGTTAAGCGCTGAAGATCTACAGTCAAACCTGCGGAAGGCTCTGCGCGAAATGCAGCCCTTTACTGCACGCGAGACCCTTCTGCAGCTACCGGACAACCTCCGCGAAGAAGTCGATCTGACCGTATCTATTCTAGATAACGCTCACTATTTGGTGTTGGAGATGTATCCAACCACGCGGCTAACCCGGATTAACCAAAGTAAGGCTTCAACAGATCGACAAGCCACGACCCGGAGCCTGATTCGCGGGCTGGCCCATGAAGTTAAAAACCCCCTAGGCGGCATTCGCGGCGCCGCACAGCTGCTGGAGCGAGAGCTTCCTAGTGCCGCTCTGAGTGAATATACCGGGGTCATCATTGCTGAGGCAGATCGCCTCAAAGACCTAGTAGATCGGATGCTTGGGCCACACCAACGCCCGAATATTGAAGCAGTTTATTTACCGGAAATTTGCGAGCATGTGATCGCTGTAGCCGCCTCGGAGTTTTCCGACCGTATTGAATGGCTTCGCGATTATGACCCGAGCCTGCCAGACATTGCCGGTGACCGAGACCAGATCATTCAAGCGGTGCTCAATGTGGTGCGGAATGCCTGTCAGGCACTAATAAACACCAACGCTGCCAAGATTACCCTGCAAACACGGATAACCCGGCAGTTCACCATCGGTAAAATCCGGCACCGGCAGGTCATGTGCCTGAACATAATCGACAATGGACCGGGCATTGATTCCAGAGACCTAGAACGAATCTTTTATCCCATGATCAGCGGGCGACCAGACGGTAGTGGGCTGGGCTTATCTATTACCCAACACATTATCAGTGAGCACAATGGGGTCATTCAGGTCAGCAGCACCTTCGGACAAACCATCTTTTCGATTTTTCTTCCTTTTGAGCAGCCGGCCGAAGAAGCCGGACAACAGGAGCGCAAATGAGCAAACATGTTTGGGTCATAGATGATGACCATGCAATTCGTTGGGTTTTAGATCGAGCACTGGCGCAAGCGGGAATCCCGATTACCGCGTTCAATAGCGCCGATGAGGCGATGCACCATCTTGCGAAAGAGACCCCTCTGGCAATCATCACTGACATTCGCATGCAGGGCACCTCAGGACTAGATTTCCTAGAGCAGTTTAATGCGCAACACCCCAATACTCCGGTAATCGTCATGACCGCCCACTCGGATTTACAGAGTGCGGTTACAAGTTTCGAGCGTGGTGCTTACGAGTACCTGCCAAAGCCTTTCGATGTGGATGATGCCGTAGCGGTAGTGCAACGGGCCATCGCACACAGCGAAGAGGCGGATCCGGTAGTAGTAGAGCAGATTACTCCAGCGACAGAGATCATTGGTCATGCACCTGCGATGCAGGAGGTCTTTCGCGCCATCGGTCGACTGTCGTCTTCTAATGTAAGCGTCTTAATCAACGGACCATCTGGGTCCGGAAAGGAGTTGGTCGCGCGTGCGCTGCATAGACACAGTCCGCGCGAAGCTCAGCCGTTTATTGCACTAAATGTGGCGGCGATACAAACGAGCTGATTGAAAGCGAATTGTTTGGCCATGAGAAGGGCTCGTTTACTGGGGCTACAACCCAGCGTATGGGCCGCTTTGAGCAAGCAAATGGCGGCACTCTATTTCTCGATGAAGTTGGCGATATGCCCGCTTCGGCCCAGACCCGCCTATTACGGGTGCTTGCCGAAAACGAATTTTATCGTGTCGGCGGCCATCAATCTGTGAGAGTAGATGTGCGAATCATTGCCGCCACTCATCAAGATTTAGAGTCGCTGGTCGAACAAGGTAAGTTTCGCGAAGATCTGTTTCACCGGCTTAACGTCATTCGAGTTCACGTCCCGTCCTTAGCGCAGCGTCGAGAGGACATTCCCCTGCTGGCCCAGTACTTCTTAGACAACGTTGCCCAAGAGCTAGGCGACGAGCCGAAACGGCTACACCAAGATACTGCAGATTATCTTATGGCCTTACCGTGGCCGGGAAACGTGCGCCAGCTGGAGAATACCTGCCGCTGGTTACAGGTAATGGCAAGCTCACGCACGATCCTAACCGAGGATTTACCCCCTGAATTACGCGACAGCGATGAGCCCAGTGGCGGCTCAGATTGGGAAGGAAGCCTGGCCCGCTGGGCTAATCAGTTCCTCGAGCAATCGCATATATCGCCGCTACTGGATACCGCCGTGCCGAAATTTGAACGCATTATGATCGATGCGGCGCTGCGCAAAACAGGCGGGCGTAAAAAAGATGCCGCCGAGCTTCTGGGCTGGGGCCGCAATACGTTGACGCGCAAGATGCAGGAACTGCAATGTTGAGGAGCAGGAACACTCTCGCGTAGCCTTAGGCGATGCATATTGTCCTTTACGAGCCGGAAATTCCTCAGAACACCGGCAACATTATCCGGCTTTGCGCTAACGTTGGCGCAACCCTGCACCTGATCGAGCCGCTAGGCTTTGCCTGGGACGACAAGCGGTTGCGACGCGCAGGACTGGACTATCACGAGTTCGCCGAAGTCGCTCATCATGCCAACCTAGAGGCCTGCCAAACCGCACTCGGCGACGCCCGCTGGTACGCATTTACCACCAAGGCGCAACGCAGCTACGCCGGAGTTAAATATTCTCCCAATGATGTGCTGCTCTTTGGTCCTGAAACTCGAGGCCTGCCACAAGCTCTATTGGATGCATGGCCGGATGAGCAAAAGGTTCGTTTGCCGATGCAAGCGTCGTCACGCAGCTTGAATCTATCCAACACCGTCGCTGTGGCAGTTTATGAAGCTTGGCGACAACAGGATTTTAACGGCGAACGCTGACCTAATAGCTTTAATGGGTGACTGGATCAGTATCGCTAGCTTCCGCAGCCGGCGCGGCGGCAGCCTGATTCTGCTCGGCCTGCTGGCGCATCGCCTGTACATACAATGCTTCGAAATTTACTTGCGCAAGCTGCAGAGGCGGGAAGCCGCCCTTGACCACCAATCCGTCAATAGACTCTCGTAGATATGGGAATAGGGTGGTCGGACACGCAATGCCTAAAATCTGTGCCAGCTGACTGTCTTCCACGCCTTCAATGTGAAAAAGACCGCCCTGCTGCACTTCAACAATGAATCCAACCATGTCGCCTTCAAGTTGGGCGGTGACAGTCATGGTCAGCACAACCTGATGTTGATTCTCGCTTACGCGATTAGCCTGAGTATTAATGTCGAGTTTTAGCTCTGGCCGCCATTGACGCAGAAATACCTCCGGAGAGGACGGTGACTCAAAAGAAGCGTCCTTTAAAAAAATGCGATCGATACGCAATTGTGGTTGCGCGGCATCATCTGATTGGGTCGCCGCTGCGCCCGCGCCGCTGTCGTTTTGGTCACTCATGATTTAACTACCGGTAAGTTTTGTCCCCGCCACTCGGCCATTCCGCCGGTAAGTCGGAGCACATTAGTAAAACCCTTTTTCCGCAGTATCGTTCCCACGGATCCAGAGTGTTGGCCCATTTTACATGCAACAATTACGGGCTTTTCTTTGTGCCTATTTAATTCGTCACTGCGCGCTTCAAAATTCCCGTAGGGTATGTTGATAGCGTCAACGATATGCCCCTCTGAATATTCGTTTGCATCTCGAACATCCACCACTATGGCGCTTTCGCTGTTAACTAACTGCACAAGCCGCTGTGAGCTAATCGTCGCGCCGCCACGGGACATTTCGTTGCGAATGAACAAAATCAAAAATACAACAAAGGCACCAACCAATAACGGATGATTACCGATAAACGTAAACAACTGCTCCATGCCCGGACCCTTAAAATTGCGCGCGTAGTATACACATCGCAGTGCCAAATGCGGGCCTACGGCACGCGCTTTTTATTTATCGCAGAAGGCGCCCATAGCCTCCAACCGGCAGCAGCAAAAAATTTGCTAATATTCACCAATCACAAATAGCTTTGCTGGAGCGCACATGTCCGAGGTCAGTCTGCTGGTCATTCTCGATGGTTTCGGCTACCGCGAGGAGGCCACCGACAACGCCATTGCCCAGGCTCATACCCCAACCTGGGATGCGCTATGGGCAACCCGTCCGCATACCTTAATTTCAGGCTCGGGCGAAGACGTTGGACTGCCTGCAGGGCAGATGGGCAATTCCGAGGTCGGCCACATGATACTTGGGGCCGGACGCGTACTGCACCAAGACTTTAGCCGCATTAATCAAGCCATTGAAAGCGGCGATTTCGCGCAAAACCCTGAAATAAATACGACACTGAATGCAGTAAGCGGTACCGAGGGCGCGCTGCATATATTGGGATTATTGTCCCCCGGGGGCGTGCACAGCCATGAGCAGCAAATTTTTGCGCTGATTCGACACGCTGCTGCAAGCGGCTTAAACAAAGTGTATCTGCACGTATTTTTAGATGGCCGGGATACACCGCCGCGCAGCGCCAGAGCCTCTCTCGAGCAAGCCCAAGCCTTATTTGAAGAGCTCAACTGCGGCAGCATCGTCAGCGTTACCGGCCGCTACTTCGCAATGGACCGCGACCGCCGATGGGATAGACAAGAACGGGCATACAATGCAATTACCCGTGGCGAAGCCCCATTCCATGCTGAATCCGCCCTGGCCGCCTTAGACGCAGCCTATGCGCGCGGCGAAGATGACGAATTTGTGCAGCCCACAGCCATTCATCCGAACTCCCAACGACCGATTGTAATGACCGCGGACGATGCGGCCATCTTTATGAACTTTCGCGCGGACCGCGCACGCCAATTAACCCGCGCAATGACAGAACCGGGATTTGATGGTTTTCAACGCCGTTCCTTCACTCCATTACAGCGCGTCACCACGCTAACGCGCTATGCAGACGATATTGATTTGCCATGTGCGTTCCCACCAGAAACGCCAAAGAACACTCTGGGTGAATACTTGGCAACACTCGAACGGCCGCAATTGCGTATCGCTGAGACAGAGAAGTACGCACACGTGACCTTCTTTTTTTCCGGCGGCAGAGAAGAACCCTTTGCCGAAGAGCACAGGGTATTGATCCCCTCCCCAGACGTCGCCACCTACGACTTACAACCAGAAATGAGCGCTGCTGCAGTTACAAAAGAGCTCATCGCAGCAATCCACAGCGGTGACTACGACACCATTATCTGCAATTACGCCAATGGCGATATGGTCGGTCATAGCGGTAACTTGGCAGCAGCGATCAAGGCAGTGGAAACACTGGATACCTGTATTGCCCAGCTGGTGGAAGCTATCTCGGCTGTCAACGGCCAAATGCTCATTACAGCAGATCATGGCAACGTGGAAAAAATGCATGATGCCGAACACGACCAGGCCCACACAGCGCATACGGAAAATCCTGTACCTCTGGTCTATGTCGGCGCCCAGGCATTTGAATTTGCAGATCAGGGAACGTTAGCAGACGTTGCGCCAACGTTGCTGACTTTGAAGAAGTTGCCGGTTCCCGATGAGATGAGCGGCCGCTCACTGATACTGCGCGATATCCAGCAGTCCGCCTGAAGCGCTTGAGATCCACCTGCCGAATTCTGCTTTGCCTAATGGCTGCAGGCTTCGCGTCGGCGGCGCCATTAGCACTAAACGCTGCCGGTATTGATACCGAAACGGCAAAAACCGCAGCAGCACTGCAGGAAACAGTCGACGAGCTGAATGCTTTAAACCAATGGTTTTCTGAAACTGAAAAAGTCCAAAGGGATCTGCAGGTGCAACTGCGCGACTTAGATCGCGCTATTGCAAAACTCAGCCTCGACCTCAGTGAAGGCGAAGCTATCGCTCGCCAGCAACGACAAAGTATCGACGCCACGAACGAGCAAATAACAGCACTAGAGGAACAACTTGAGGCACAAACCACAAGTATTAAGGCGCATGTCCAAGCCGCTTATCGTTTGAGTGGCAACGGCCTGGCCAAAAGCCTGATGCAAACTCAAAGTCCGGCTGAAATCGACAGACTGATTCGATACCACGGTTATTTCAGCGCACAGCGTATCGACCTCGTTGAAGCCTATAGCAGCACGTTAACAACGTTGGGAGAAGCTAAGCAAGATCTGAGCGAGCAACTAACGCTGAATCAGCTACAGACACATACATTACGTAAGCGCCAAACTGAACTCGACGGCAGTCGCCAAGAGCGCGAAACTGCAATACAGGATTTACAGCAACAGAGTGTGAGCAAAGACCAAACGCGCAGTCAGCTGCTGGCCGACAGCGAGCGCCTACAAGCGCTACTGCAACAACTGCGCGCACGCTTAGGGGAGCTCGACGGCCGTGGTTTTGCAGCAGCCAAGGGCACACTGCCACGCCCTGTCCGCGGCAAGCTACGCAACAGCTTCGGCGCCAAACGCTCTGCCGGTAGATTGACCTGGCATGGCATTAATTTTAATGCCCGCCAGGGCACTGCAATTAATGCGGTATACCAGGGCAGGGTAGTGTTTGCGGAGTGGCTCAGAGGCTTTGGCTTAATGGCAATCATTGATCACGGCAGCGGTTATATGACTCTTTACGGCAACGCGGATGCGTTGCTCAAAGAGCCTGGTGATTGGGTAGAAAGTGGCGAGGCCGTGGCCACGGCCGGCAATAGCGGCGGTCAAAGCCGAAGCGGGCTATATTTCGAGGTGCGCCATAAAGGCCAGGCCCAAGACCCAGCCGCGTGGCTGCAACTTTAGCGGCACCAAACCAGCATGCAACCCTCGACGCGACAATCACTACTCACCCAAGCGTGTTTGTTAGTGAGCATCCTTAGCGGCGTGCTCCTGGGTGTCGTGGCGTTCCGCTATTTTAACCATACCGAGCCAACCGCAGAGGCATACGTCGCCCAAGCACTCGAGCAAATCCGCGACCATTACGTGGAAGAGATAGACGAGCGCAAATTAGCGCAAAGCGCCATAGAGGGCATGCTCGGACACCTCGACCACTACTCTACCTTGTTAGACTCGCTGCAACTTGGCCAACTGCAACAGAATGCCGAAGGCAAGTTTAGCGGGGTTGGCATAGAGGTCGATCAGCGCAACGGCAATTTCGTGGTCATAGCACCGATCGCTGATAGCCCCGCATATCAAGCAGGGATCCAAGCAGGCGATCGCATCAAGGCGGTGAACGAGCAATCCACTGCCGAGCTGGATATGCATCAGCTTGCCGAACTGATAAAGGGAAAGGCTGGGACTGAAGTTGAGCTCACCCTGATGCGTGAAGGCGTCGCCGAACCACTGACTATAAACGTGGTGCGCGCGCGACTAGCGATTGAAAGCGTTAAAGCCCAGCTGCTCGACAATAATCTGGTGCACGCGCAATTAACCAAGTTTCAGCGCAGCAGCGCCCAAGAGCTGTCTTCGGCCCTAGCTCGCCTGGGCACGGAAATGCCAGTGCGGGGCCTGATTTTGGATCTACGCAATAATCCCGGTGGTTTGCTGAGCTCAGCAGTCGCGGTAGCTGACCTATTTTTACAACGCGGAGTAATCGTGACTACGCGTAAAAGACGAGGCGAATCAGGACAGCAGCACTTCCGCGCTTCTCGTGACGACATTCTTCAGGGCCGTCCTATTGCAGTTCTGATCAACGCTGGGTCGGCTTCCGCGGCCGAAGTCGTTGCGGCTGCCTTACAGGATCACCAACGAGGCATTCTGGTCGGCACACGCAGTTTCGGCAAAGGCTCAGTGCAAACGATCATGCCTACCCTTGGTCTGCAACAGACAATTAAACTCACCACCGCTGAATATTTCTCGCCTCAAGGCCATGCCATTAATAATGTCGGAGTAAACCCTGATGTGTCGATCGAGCAATCTAGCGCCGCCACACAGCAAGGCTCAGACCCCTGGTTAGAGGCCGCGATCGCAGAGTTACGGAAATTAAATCTAGGCGTCGAGTAACGCTTGGCCTTTAGCGACAGACAAATCGCCCTCGTAGATCGCACGACCCGTAATCGCACCTAGAAATAACTCCGGGCAATCGGCAAACGCGTCTTTTAGTCGTTGCAGATCCTGCAACGTTGCGATGCCACCAGAAGCTACAACACCTACATCTGCACCCTGTGCCAACGCAACCGTCGCGTCTACGTTGACCCCAGACATCATGCCATCGCGGTCTATATCGGTATAAACAATCCCCGCAATCGGGAGAGCTGCTGCTTTGCGGGCGAAGGCTAACGCGCTGATGCCAGAATCTTCATCCCAGCCATGTGTGGCCACAGCACCGTTACGTGCATCCAAGCCCAGCAATATCTGCTGCGGAAACCGTTCTGCAGCGTTAACCAAAAACTCAAAATCTTCGATCGCCTTGGTGCCAACAATCACCCGGCTGACCCCAACCTGCAGATACGCCTCAATGATCTCGAGAGAACGGATACCCCCACCAACCTGCACCGGCATGTCACCTACAGCGGCTACCATTTCTTGAATCAGCTGACGGTTCTTGGGCAATCCGGCAAAGGCGCCATCTAGGTCTACTATATGCAGTATGCGGCCCCCTTCGCGCCGCCAATGTTCAGCCATCGCCACCGGGTCACTGGAGAATACCGTCGCATCTTCCATCCGGCCTTGGCGTAAGCGCACACATTGACCTTGCTTTAGATCAATAGCAGGAATCAATAGCACTATAAACTGCCCTTGGTCGAAGGCACCGTATCGCCCATGCGCGCATCTACTGCGACCGCCATCCGCAATGCTCGTCCAAACGCCTTGAACAACGTTTCCGCTTGATGATGTGCGTTTTCGCCCTTCAGGTTATCCAGATGCAGCGTCAACATGCCATGGTTGACGAAGCCCTGGAAAAATTCTCGCAACAGATCCACATCGAAATCACCTACTCGGCCACGGGTATAGTCAACGCCATAAAACAACCCTGGGCGGCCCGACAAATCCACCACAACTCGAGACAATGCCTCATCAAGCGGCACATAGGCGTGCCCATAGCGGGTAAGGCCGCTCTTGTCACCGAGCGCTTCATTGAGCGCCTGACCGAGCACAATCCCTACGTCTTCCACCATATGATGAGCGTCAACGTCTAAGTCTCCGGTCGCCTGTATATGCAGATCAATGAGCCCATGGCGAGCTATCTGGGTGAGCATATGTTCAAAAAATGCCAGACCAGTGGAGAGACTAACCTCACCATTGCCATCCAAATTGATGGTCAATTCAATCTGCGTTTCGCTGGTATTTCGGACAATGCTAGCCGTTCGACCCTGTGTCACTGAGATCACCTATTTTGTTACCTTGTGTTGGCCGGGGCAGTGTAGCCCACTTGCTGAAGAATTCACCCACTGGCCGTCACAGCATGGCAGACAAATCACCATGTGGCAGAAAACGATTTGTCGTGTGGTCTTTGATCCAACGCGCCAGAGCAGGATCAAATTTACCGCGCTGTTTCAGCACTTTCACCAACGACACCACCGGCGATTTAGCACCGGCCTGCCAACTGCCATGCTGCATTTCCCCGAGAGTAAACAGACGCACAAGACTCTCTAGCTCGGCATCAGACAAATCCACAGCGGCCAGATCCCAACCGGGAAGTAAAATACTTGCCATGAGATCCGGCTCAGCCGCCTCAATGGATGGCGAGTCGCCATCCAGCTCGCAGCGATCGGCAAGTAGCAACCATTGCGCAACCTGAGCCGCGGTCACGGCACTGTTCATCGCCTGTGGATCAAAGCTATCAACCGTCATAAATGTTCTTCATCAGTCTGCAATAGGTGACTCAGAGCCACCGAAAGGCTAAGTATACTCCTGCAGTCAACATCTGCAGCCCACGGTCACCGCACAATTCATTAACAAACCCAAGTACAGCAGCCAAGTCGGAAACAGAGCAACGAAAAAGACCACCCATGGCTGCCCATGGTTGACACCCTCACGCCGGATATCGTACCTAGTACAACCAGTTCGGCCGCGCTTAGGCTTATGCGGCGGTGCAAACGGAAAGACCACTATTCTTGAGGCGAGTGCGCAAACATTGGACTGGTTCGCTCAACAACTAATCACATGGCAGAGGCAGCACGGCCGCCACGACCTGCCCTGGCAGCAGCAGATCAATCCCTACCGCGTCTGGGTCAGCGAGATCATGCTGCAACAGACCCAAGTAGCGACGGTGATCGACTATTACACGCGTTTTATGCAGCGCTTCCCGACTCTGGGCCAACTGGCTGATACACCCATAGACGACGTCTTGCATCACTGGACAGGGTTGGGCTACTACGCCAGAGCGCGCAACCTGCATCGTGCCGCGAACATTATTAAACAAGATCACGCAGGCAAAATGCCGAGAACCCAGGAGCAACTGGAATCATTGCCCGGCATCGGCCGTTCCACAGCAGGGGCGATTCGGGCTCTGGCGATGAACCAATACGCCAGCATTCTGGATGGCAATGTGAAACGGGTGCTTACCAGATTTCACGGCATTCACGGTTATCCCGGCGAAACTCAAATAACCAAACAATTGTGGCAAATTGCAGAAGAGCACACGCCCGAAGAGCAAACCGCCGCTTACACCCAGGGCATTATGGACTTGGGCGCGACCCTGTGTGTTCGTCGCCAACCCGACTGTCCCGCTTGCCCTATGCAGAGTCGATGCGAAGCTAAGCGCGCTGGTACAACCGCCGAACTGCCCAGTCCAAAACCAAAGAAAACTAAACCAGTAAAAACATCGCGATTTTTTGTCGTAAGCCAACCCAACAAGGCAACACTCCTAGAGCAAAGACCGATGAACGGTTTA